>SNRY01000206.1_pt1 | contig 21611 bp, 15 predicted proteins | sample 4693421 | NCBI WGS metagenome assembly SNRY01 (sample SAMN11003215, study PRJNA524138) | termite gut metagenome | isolation source: Bacteroidetes bacterial symbionts from single cell of protist host amplifed... | host: Streblomastix strix ... | reverse complement strand
TCAGTATCTGCGCCGACATCACCCTCAGAAACATAGTCAGCGGATACACGGCGGCATAACTTACGGAAGGGGTATCATTGCCGGCTGTGGTAGTGGCATAGGCAAGTGCGGGAGGGTCTGTGGTACTTCCTGCTAAAAGTCCCATTAACGTAAAATAGTCAAAACGGAAGAAGCGGCGACCGATTATCCCTATACTAATAAGTGGCACAAAAGTAATAATCACCCCAAGTCCTACCCAATTCAATCCGCTTCCGTGAACAATGGTTTCGACAAAATCCTCTCCGGCTCCCAATCCTACGGCAGCAAGAAAGAGACTGATACCAATTTCACGGATCATCAGATTGGCACTCATCGTGGTATAGGTAATCAATTTCAACTTCGTTCCGAATACACTCAACAGAATAGCCACAATAAGAGGACCTCCCGCCAGACCAAACTTTATCGGTTGTGGTATCCCGGAAAAGGCAAAAGGAATGCTCCCCAAAAGAACTCCCAAAAAGATACCGATGAATATAGGAGTAAGATTGGGAGCGTTCAATCGTTTCACTTTATTACCCAATACGGTTTCCGCACCGGCAAGAGACGATTCTGTCCCTACTACGGTCACCTTGTCGCCAATTTGTAGTTTAACATTGGACTGAGCCACCAAATCTATCCCCGAACGGTTGATACGGGTAACGTTTACTCCAAAACGGCTTCGCAGATTAATTTGTGAAATATTTTTCCCGTTTACTTCCGGTTGAGTAACAATAAGCTTTCGAGCAATAACTTCGCAACCGGGTTTATGCCAATCATTCATCGTCAGATGAATCGGTTTGCCGATGAAGGCAAGGACAGATTTCATATTCTGCGGAGTCGTTATAACGAACACTTTATCTCCTTCATTCAATATTGTTTCGGTAGAAGCGATATGAACTACTCCGTCGTTAGACATCACCCGGGAAATAACGAATTTAAGATTGATTAAATCCATCAATGACTGAATACTTTCGCCGAATAATGCAGGATTTCTTACTTCAGCGGAGAAAGTATCTACAACGTTTTGTTTTTTAGAGTTTGCAACGTTCAGTCGTTCCATTTCTTTAGTAAGATTGACACGGAAAATAGAACGAATGGCTATCATAGAAAAGATAATGCCAACAACTCCTAAAGGATAGGCTACAGCATAACCCAGGGCAATACTCGGTTCGTTCGTACCATCGTTCATGCTGCTATAAGCTTCTTGTGCCGCACCCAGTCCGGGGGTATTGGTTACCGCTCCCGAAAGTATCCCTACCATTGTGGGCACAGGTATTTCCGAAACGAAATGGATAATCAAAGTGATGATTACTCCCAACGCCACAATGCCCGTAGCTAACAGATTAAGTTGTATGCCCTCTTTCTTGAAAGAGGAAAAGAAGCCGGGACCAACCTGCAAACCTACCGCATAGACAAAAAGAATTAATCCGAATTCTCTTACAAAATGCAGAACGGAATGTTCCATTCGAAAACCGAAATGAGACATGGTAATCCCCACAAACAATACCATGGTCATACCCAATGATATACCTCTGATTTTTATTCTCCCAAACGTAATACCTGCAGCTATAACAAAAGCCAACAACATAACGGTGTGAGCAACCCCCGTACCCCACAAGAGTTCACCTATCTGACTCATAAACCATACCTATTAATTAAAAAAAATAAAACGGCGCGAAAGTACAAATAAATTTAATAACAAGAATACAGATAACCACGCAAATAAAAAAACATCTCAAAAGAATAATATCTTACCTTTGTCGTGCATAACTCTTGAGTATATGATAACCTTCCCCAATGCTAAGATAAATTTAGGCTTAAATATCACAGAAAAGCGTCCCGACGGATACCATAATTTAGAAACAATCTTTTATCCCGTACCTGTAGAGGATGCTCTCGAAATAACCGTACCCGACCGACCGGAGTGTAAGTTCACCTTACACCTGTCGGGCATACCTGTTGTGGGTGAGACGGAACAAAACTTGGCAGTAAAGGCTTATTTATTGCTTGACAAAGCGTTTCACCTCCCTCCCGTCAACATTTTTTTGTACAAGCATATACCTTTGGGGGCGGGACTTGGGGGCGGTTCTACAGATGCTGCCTTCATGCTCAAACTATTGAATGAGAGGTTTGATTTGTCTTTGGATGCTTCCGCATTGGAAGCGTATGCCGCCATTCTCGGAGCAGATTGTGCTTTCTTTATAAAAAATGTTCCCACTTTTGCGGAAGGAATCGGTAATGTCTTTTCTCCTGTCCTGCTTTCACTCGAAGGTTATGGTCTGGTTATCATTAAACCGGAGGATGTGTTTGTTTCTACCCGCAACGCCTTTTCTCGCATCAAACCTCGAAAACCCGAATGTTCATTGAAAGAGATTGTTACTCGTCATCCCGTAAGCGAATGGAAGGAGCAGATGAAAAACGATTTTGAAGAAAGCGTATTGCATCAATACCCCATTATAGGAGAAATAAAAGCGGAATTATACAGACAGGGAGCCGTCTATGCGGCGATGAGCGGGTCGGGGGCTTCTGTATTCGGCTTGTTTGCTCCCCATACGGTCATTCCCGAAACAGGTTTGGAAAAGAATATGTTTTACTTCCAATGTGTCATCGGACAATAACCCCGTTTGTTGCCCTTCTTTCCAATGAACAATGAATGGGAGTCATTTCCCATAAAGATAAACGGGAAACGGCTTCTTGTCCATTCTCCTGATAAGTTTCATTAATTATATTCAGAGCTGCGTTCAGGAGTAATTCATTGGGGTCCCCCAATTCCAAGAAACGGTCTAAATTTGTTCCTTTGTTTTCCTCTATGAGATAGTCGGGTATAAAACCGTTTGCATAATCCGAATTGTTTTCCGAATTGTATATTTTACATACAATCGGGTGTAACTCCCAGGTGTATTTATCGTCTTTAAAGGTGATTGACCCTACGTTTTTCCCCTCGGTTTTCGTTCCTATCAATATCACATTCATGTAAGGAGACAGGGTATTGATCAGCATTTCGGAAGCAGATGCCGTAGCTTCGCCTGTTATGACATAGAGGGTTGTCAGATTGAGATTAGCTCCTCCTTGCAGATTGTTGGGGTTCAATGTTATTGCTTCTATCTGCGGATTATATTTGTCGTTAAACTCCAAATATCCGGCTGATTTCCCCAAAGCCGATTGAGGGGCTAAGATGCTGCATAGTAATTGAGCGGAAGTTAAGAGTCCTCCATTGTTGTATCGCAAATCAAGGATACATTCATTTACTCCTTCGTTCTTAAATATATTAGATACTTCCAGCAAATCGCCGTTATATGTTTTATCATTCTCCGTTTTGCCGGCTGTGAAGTGATTATAGACCAAATACCCTATTCGTTTGCCGTTGTCCGGCGCTTTGTAGATGTTATAGTAATGAACGGGGTTATCTTCTATTTCACAGGCTGCCTCAATGGGATATACCCCTAAACTGCTAATCCCGTTTTCCAGCCAAATTCCTATGCTGAGTTCTGCTGCTTCGCCACCGGAGAGCAAGTTATAATTTGCTTCCGTAATGGTTTTGCCGTTTACGTCTAAAATCCACATTCCCCGTTTCAACTCCGCCCTTTCTGCCGGAGAGTTGGGTACAACATACAGTATCAGTGCAGCGTATCTCGCTGTTGTACTACCGGTATTCTCCAATTTATAAAGCACAAAATCAAACCCGTAACTATATTCAGGCTGCTGTAAGCTACGTGTATTGGCGGTTTTCGAAAGATCCTTTAACGTAGAATAATAATACTGTTTTCCATTTCTCCGTTTTCCATCTTCATTTGACAATAAAGAATTGAAAAATACATCGGGTTCTGCAAAAAAGTTCAAACCTTGTGTGGGTATATTTTCATACCAATAATAATGCTCACGCATTACACTTTCTATCCAATGGGGAACTTCCGTAATTTCCGTATATTCCTTCCGTCTGTCCTCCCCCCCGCAGCTAACGCTTAAAATTAAATAGAGAAACGTACCTATTATTATTTTTTTCGTATTCACATTCATAATTTTGTAACTATCCAACGTCAATCATTTTAGCAAAGATAATAAACGTATCGGATTTTGATACGTATGTAAAAAATAGGGTATTGTTAAATTGATATAGTCTTTTAGTCAAAATAAGACGTTAAATCCCTAACAATCAATTCTACATTTTGTAATTTTTATAGTAGGTTAACAATACCGATGAATTATACCCCGAACTCAGGTTATAAGTTAAAAAGGCAGATCGTCATTGGCATTTTCAGGGATTAATTCCGGCACCGTAGTTGCTGTAGAAGAAGAAGGAGTATTTAGAGAAGAAGGAGTTGTTGGCGATGCATTCGCTGTTGTTACTCTTTCTACTTTCCAAGCACGGATACTGTTGAACCATCTATCTTGCCATTGACGTGCATCTATATCAAAAGATACGATTAATTCTTCACCTTGTTGTATATTGAATTGTTGTATCTTTTCGATTCCAAACACTTCAAAGCACATTTTTTTAGGATATTGTTCGTTTGTTTCAATAACATACTCTTGTGCTTTCCACTCATTTCCGCTCTTTGATATTCCGCCTTTAGGTTGAAGTATCGCAATTATTTTTCCTGTAAGATCCATTCTATTGATTATGTATATTTAATTCAGGGACGAAATTACGTTTTTTAAGAAAAAAAGCAAACAAGAAATCTTTTTTTCTCAGAGCAAAAGTTTCATAAGCCATTTATGGATTACCATTCTTGAACAGATCCATTGTACCAATGATATTGCCAAAGTTTTACATCAGCATACTTTGTACATCATCACCTGTTTTTTAACTACCGTAGATTCACTTACTTTTGCTATTATAATAGTTCATACGGGATTCCAACGACTTGCTTAGCACTCGCCGGGCAGTCCTCGACCCACTCCACGCGGTTTTCACGGGCTTCACCGGGCATTCCTCCCCACTTGGCAATCGGGGAGGAATCGGAGAGGAATCGGACATGTATCGGACAGGAATCGGAGGGAACCGTTTAGCATGTCGTATGCAGGTAGTATTCAGTTCGTTATGCAGATGTGAGAGAACATACAATATCACAAATTAGGACGTTTATGTACCCACCTTTATTTTTTACGCTTTTTTAATTGTGATTTTTAGAAAAAGTATGAAAAAAACTCAAAAACCGTCTATTTTTTGCAGTTGAGTTTACTCTTATTAACAAAAGATCAAAAGTTTTCGTCCTGTTAATAGGTATTTTGACTTATTATTGCTTATTTCGCAAAATATTAATTACAAAAGATATGGGAAAAATTATTGCTTTGGCTAACCAAAAAGGAGGTGTAGGAAAAACTACCACATCAATAAACTTAGGAGCATCACTTGCTACGTTGGAAAAGAATGTATTGATTGTTGACGCAGATCCACAGGCAAATGCTTCCTCCGGTTTAGGTATAGATATTAAACAATCCAAGTGTACCATTTACGAATGTCTGATAGATAAAGCCGATATCCGTCAAGCGATTAATGAAACGAAAATAGACACATTAAAAGTTGTTTCTTCACATATCAATCTGGTGGGAGCGGAAATTGAAATGCTGAATCTGGAAAATAGAGAGAAGATACTTAAAGGAGTGTTAGAACCGCTAAAAAATGATTTCGATTATATTTTGATAGATTGCTCTCCTTCACTCGGATTGATAACCATAAATGCACTTACAGCCGCCGACTCGGTTATCATTCCCGTTCAAGCCGAATATTTCTCTCTCGAAGGAATCAGTAAGTTGCTGAATACGATAAAAATTATCAAATCAAAGCTAAATACTACCTTAGAAATTGAAGGCTTCCTGTTGACAATGTATGACGCGCGTTTGCGCCAATCCAATCAGATACAAGAAGAAATAACAAAACACTTTCACGATTTGGTATTTAAAACGATTATTCAACGCAATGTGAAACTTAGCGAAGCACCGAGCTATGGCATACCCGTCATATTGTATGATGCCGACTCAATCGGATCCAGAAACCACATGGTATTAGCACAGGAGCTTATCGACAAGCATAATAAAGCGTAAAGAGATGGCACAAAAAAGACCTCCGTTGGGTAGAGGATTGGATGTACTACTTTCTATAGATGAAGAAGTGAAGACCGAAGGCTCTTCTTCCATTAATGAAATAGAACTTTGGAAAATTGCCGTTAATCCCAATCAACCGCGTCGTGAGTTTGACGAAGGCACCTTGCAGGAATTAGCGGATTCGATTGCGGAGATAGGAGTGATTCAACCCATAACACTACGCAAACTATCGGACGATGAGTATCAAATCATTGCAGGCGAACGCCGTTACCGCGCCTCCCAAAAAGCAGGACTGAGCGCTATTCCCGCTTATATCCGTACGGCAGACGACGAGAACATGATGGAGATGGCGTTGATCGAAAATATACAACGCGAAGACTTGAACGCTATGGAAATAGCATTGGCTTATCAACATCTCATTGAACAATACAGTTTAACGCAGGAACGACTAAGCGAACGTATCGGGAAAAAACGTGCTACTATTGCCAATTATTTACGTTTATTAAGGTTGCCTGCTCCCATACAAATGGCTTTGCAGAACAGGCAAATTGATATGGGACATGCCCGTGCGTTGCTTTCATTGGAAGATCCGATCGGGCAAGTAAAACTTTTGAACGAAATCCAAGAACAAGGATATTCGGTTCGTAAGGTAGAAGAAATAGTAAAATTATGGGGAGAAGAAGGCGATACCGCAGGGGAGAATGAAGAAGACGAAACGAAAACCTCTGTCGTTGCCAATAAACGGGCTGGCTTACCGGAAGAGTTTAATACGTTGAAAGACCAACTGTCTAAGTTTTTTAATACAAAAGTACAACTCGTCTATTCCGAAAAAGGGAAAGGAAAAATCAGCATTCCATTTGGCAACGCAGAAGAGTTTGAGCATGTCATTGCGCTTCTTGACTCGCTAAAAGATAAATGACAGGGAAGGGATATCTATATCAACGGTTTTTTATCCCCCTGTTTTTCTTTTTCATACAAATAGTAGCAGAGGTTGGTAGTGTGTACGCTCAGAATCAACGGATTCATATTCCTGACTCGTTAACAGTCGATAGTCCGACTATTGTGAAAGAACAAGATTTTGAAAAAATAGACTTCTCCACCTTTTCCCCAATACCGGAAAGTATGGTGAAGATGGATACTGCTGTGGTTTCAATGTCTTCCCTGCAAGTGTGGATACCCGATCCGACTAAAGCTACATGGCTGGCATTGGTATTTCCCGGTGGCGGACAAATTTATAACCGCAAATATTGGAAACTCCCCATTATCTATAGCGGATTTGTGGGTTGTGTGTATGGGCTTAACTGGAATAATAACATGTATAAAGACTATGCCAAAGCCTATCTGGATATTATGGACGATAATCCGAATACAAACAGTTTCCTGGAGATGCTGCCATCCAATGCACGTTACGAAGAATCATACTTGAAAGAGTTGCTCAAAAGACGAAAGGATATGTATAGACGGTATCGGGATATGACGGTATTTGCATTTATTGGAGTTTATCTTATCTCTGTTGTTGATGCTTATGTAGATGCAGAATTATCTAATTTTGATATGTCTCCCAACCTTAGCTTTCATATCACACCGGCAATAATTAATGACCGATATAGCCTTAACAACGCTATCGGGCTACAATGTAGCTTCAAATTTTAAACTAAAGCACAAAATAATAAGATGAAAAAATTGAAATGTTGTTTTACCTTTTTCTTATTACTATCCATCAACTTTTACACAAAAGCACAGGATGCGGAACTTGTAATTCGCGCAAGTGAAAAAGCAAATTTTGATAGTACGGAATTACCCACAGGAATGAATTATTCAATAGATAGCTTATTAAGTGATTGGAATACAAGAACCTACACTACACTCACATTGGATTGCAATAACGTATCCGACATAAATCCGGTATATCCGGACTCAGTGTATATCATCCGTATGTCGAGTTTGCCCACTATCATGGAATTGGCTTACAACGATATTGTTCGCAAATATATTGACTTATATACCGGACGCATGAGGAAACAAGTATCCATTATACTCAGTAGTTCCAATTTTTATACACCTATTATAGAAGAAGCGTTGGATGCTTATGATTTGCCTATCGAATTGAAATATCTTCCTGTTATCGAATCGGCAATGAATCCTTCCGCCGTTTCCCGCATGGGAGCTTCCGGCTTGTGGCAGTTTATGATAAGAACAGGTAAATTATACGGTTTGGAATCTAACAGTTTGGTAGATGAGCGAAGAGACCCTATTAAGTCTTCATGGGCAGCAGCACGCCACTTGAAAGATTTATACACTATTTACAAAGATTGGAATCTCGTAATTGCTGCCTACAATTGTGGTCCGGGGAATGTAAACAAAGCTATTCGCCGTTCCGGAGGAAAGATGGACTATTGGAGTATATATCCTTATTTGCCGAGAGAAACACGGGGATATGTACCGGCATTCATTGCTGTAAATTATGTGATGAACTACTATTGCGAACATAATATTTGCCCGATGGAAACAACTCTTCCGAATAATACCGACACCATACGGATAGACAAACGACTGCATTTTGCACAAATTACGGATATATGCGGTATTAGTATGGAGCAGATTGAGAGCCTGAATCCTCAATATAAAAAAAGTATTATACCGGGAGGAAAATCGTACACGCTGCGCTTGCCATACGAAAGTTTAAGCGCTTTTATAGATAAACAGGACGTTATTTATGAACATCGGGTAAAAGAATTGTTCGGCAACCGTTTAACCGTAGAAGCCAGTACGAAACAAAAAACTACAAGCGGAAAAAGCTATACGTCGGCAAATGGAATTACCTATCACGAAATAAGAAATGGTGAATCATTGTCGATTATAGCAAGAAAATATCAAGTAAACGTCAGTGATTTAAAGAAATGGAATAATTTAAACAGTAATAAAATAATTGCAGGAAAACAATTGAAGATATTGAATTAACTATGAGAATTAGAAAATCGCAATCATCCTATCCACAATATCCTTAGCAACTGCTGTTTTCGGTTTCAATTCGTAATCCGTCTTTCCTGTGTTGTCAACAATGCTTATTTTATTGGTATCGTAGCGAAAACCTGCGCCTTTATCTTTAAGAGAGTTGAGTACGATAAAGTCAACGTTCTTCCGTCTAAGTTTATCTTCGGCATTTTGCAGTTCATTATCAGTTTCCAGTGCAAAGCCGATTAAGCGTTGTTCGGGACGTTTTATCTTACCCAAGCAGGCGGCAATATCAACAGTAGGTTTCAAGTGTAATGTCAAAATATCATTTTCACGCCTTATTTTGTTGTTGGAAACGGTATCCGGAGTAAAGTCCGCTACGGCAGCACACAATATTCCAACATCCGCTTTCGGATATTCTTTCATGGCAACAGCGTACATTTCTTCAGCAGACTCTACATTTATGCGGCGAATGTTTAAATGACAGGATTCCTGATGAACGGGACCTGTGATAAGGATTACTTCCGCACCTCGCTGCGCACATTCTTCCGCTAAGGCAAATCCCATCTTTCCCGATGAATGATTTCCGATAAAACGCACGGGATCGATCTTTTCGTAAGTAGGTCCGGCGGTTATCAATATCTTTTTAGTTACTAAATCCCGTTCGGCAGAGAAATAATCTTCAAGTATGCGGATAATGTTTTCCGGTTCTTCCATTCTGCCTCTGCCTACCAAATGACTTGCCAACTCCCCTGCGGCAGGTTCTAGAATATGATTACCGAATGAACGAAGTCTTTCCAAATTCTTTTGTGTGGAAGGATGGGCATACATATCCAAATCCATAGCGGGAGCAACGAATACGGGGGATTTAGCGGAGAGATACGTGGTGATTAGCATATTATCGGCTATTCCGTTTGCCATTTTCCCAATGGTGGAAGCCGTAGCAGGAGCTATCAGCATAGCATCCGCCCATAGCCCAAGGTCAACATGGCTGTTCCACGTGCCGTCTCTTCCGGCAAAGAACTCACTGATAACCGGTTTACTTGTCAATGCGGAAAGAGTAACCGGAGTAATAAATTCTTTTCCTGCCGGAGTAATGACAACCTGCACTTCCGCTCCTTTTTTTATGAGCCCGCGTATGATGTAACAAGCTTTGTAGGCGGCTATACTTCCGGTGATGCCAAGTATTATCTTTTTTTCAAACATGGCTTGTGAATAGATGATAATTGAGGAAGTATTTCTAACTCTCCTTCCGTTGGAGAAGAATTCAAATATTGCTCTCTTATCTGTTTTCGCTTATAGCATTTCAATTTTTCTTTTTTCAAATCGGGTGGTGATGTAAAAATATGCTGCAGTAAGATTTTGTCAATCAGGTTATAAGTGATTATTTTTGCATAGTAACATCACACTAACTCTTCATTGCCCCGATTACCAAAGCACAAAAATAAAGAAAAACGGTAAAAAAGCCTCCGGTAAACAAAACTATCTTTGTAAAAATTGTTTTCGCCAATTTATCGGTGCTCATGCCCTCATTTATAAATACCTTCGGAAAATATTCATTAACACTTAATTATCACATTAAGTTCATGTCAAACCACTTTCTTTGTGTTTATTATGTTAATATAACCTAAATACATAACCTTTCCCGTTGTTTATTAAAGAATTTTATATTTTTGTCAATTCTATTTACTTTGCATACATTGTAAATAAACACATTAAGTTTTTAAGAGATTATAATAAAAAAGAACAGTTTATAGACTAAACACATTAATATTATGATGATAAAGAAAAATAACAATGTTCTTGCTGTCGTTCTAAGTTTATCTTTATTGTCAATAAGTTGTAAAGATGAAAATAGCGATAAAGAGTTGGCATCACTTTCGACTTCTATTATTTTCAATATAGAAAAAAACAGTGGAACAGTTACCCTACCGGATAAAGTAAACCTTATGGCGAATAATGTTCAGAACAATGCTGTAATTGAAGCGAACATACCCATTGACCCAAAAGGTAAAGGAAATATCGCAGGATTAGCTACAAGTAACGAATGGCATGTTAAGTTTTGGGCTGCCGATTTAGATAAAAATTTAAGTTATGATAAAAATAAAGGATTTAAACTCTATCCACAAGGAATTTTTTTGCCTGAATCTCCTGTTTTCTTTGCCGGTGTTGCCGATTTTAGTTACCAACCGGGTAAAAACATATACCTGATATTGGAACCTCAAACCCGTTGTTTAACTTTCCGCCTCGTAATAAATCCGGACACAAACATTCATCCGCAAGAAGTGAATGGTATATTTTCCGGAGTGGTTTCCGAACGTGTGTTTGGTTCGACACAAACAGAAATTTCGGAAGAAAATATAGGACACATACCATTAAAATTTACACCTTCTGTTATTAACTCCTATACTTTTGAGGTTTCATACAGATTATTAGGAATTTCCAAAAAACAAAAATGTGAGATTCAGTTAGACTTTTTTTCTGACGAATTCCCTCCTCTTACAATTGATTTAACAGACAAGTTGAAGATTTTTAATGACTTCTCCAGCGACGAAATGATTTGTACTATCAATCTCAACAAGCCCTCTCCCCCATCTCCTCCCACAAAAAATGAAAATGAACTTGAAATTGAAGGAATAAGTGTTGTGTCATGGGAGGACAACGGTCAACATGAACACAATCTATAAAGAAATATATTTAAACGGAATGGGTATGAAAAAGATCATTACAAGTAAATGGATAAAAATATTTCTTTTTGCAGTAGTAACAATTATGGTAATTGCCTGTAATGAAAAAGATGACGATTTTTTCGATAAGAATGCAATTATCCTCTCGGCTAACACAGAGAATACGGGAACTCGTGCAGATGTGGGAGATTTTCCGAATGCCGTCAACGGAAAAGCACAAGTTGCTATTTTTGCATATACAGCAAGTATCTCTCAAAATGCCGGTGATTTTCGGATTGATCACGTAATAGCCGATGTAGGCGAAAGCAATGGTTCGTCTTACCAGCTACTATGGCAAGAAGGAAAAGAGCAGTATTGGCCAAACAACTATAAAGACGATATCGTGTTTACAGGCTATAATCCCATAGATTTGGAAAGCGATAATGACCAATTAAAGATTAGCCTTTCGGCAGGGGAAGGACATACCCCTGATGTAATAGTAGCAGATCTCATTAGAAAAAACCCTAAAACACCAGTTGTGAATTTATCATTTCGTCATGTTATGAGTGGTTTGACGATATTGATGAAGAATCCTAATGCGGAATCACCCGTACGATTGCACAAAACGGAAATAACCATAGAAGGCAGCAATACAAGAAATTATGACCTTAAAACCGGACGGTGGGAGAATCCGGAGGACAATCTAAAGGAAGATTCTACCTTTGTTTACTATACCTCAGAGGATAGTATGTTACTTTCTTCAACCGAAACTACTTTGAATAGTACCCCCCTACTTTTTTTTCCCGATATGGAACAAAATATAACGTTAACGGTTTACAAAGAAATTAAGGGAGAAGTTATTCCTTTCTCTATGCGATTAAGTGACATAAAGGATCGCTCCGGAAATACTGTCAACATCTTGCGGCAGGGTAAGCAGGCTATTCTTCTCCTTTCAGTAGAAGTAGAAGTAGAACAACCTGAGCAACCACCTATCGCACTTGTTCTGGAAGGCTGTATTTTGCAAGATTGGATACCTACTATTAATCCTCCTGCTACTAGTACTCTCAAAAGAGAAAAGATTTTTCTGATAGAAGTTGGAGTACAGAGAAATGGAGTACCTGATATGCAAACATGTGAAAAAATCTCGGCTATCGAATTAGTAAATTATTACTATTCTTACAGGATTTTATTGAAACTTTCTGAAGAAGGCAGAGCAGTGCTTACGAGCACATTATTAAACTTACCTGAAAGGGAAGATATAACTGCATATCAGTTGATAGTTTACCTACACAACGGAACGAGTAAAGAAATTCCGAGATGGAAGTATAACTATCATTATACTGTAAAAGAATGGGATAATGAAGCAGAAAATTTATTGATTAATGTAATAGAACGTTCATTGATCATAGAAATAGAAGGTGATGCCTTAGATTAAAAAGTTTGTATAAACAATTACAGGAAAAAGATTTAAATGTATGAGAGATATTATGAAACGAATATTAGATGTCATTTTTGCAATACTTCTTTTTACCTCTTGTGAAAAAAATGAGGTATTGTCTGAAAATCCCATACCACCAGGTAAGCTTATTAGTTTTTCCCCGAATATGACCAATACGCGTGGAGGAGATTATTCTTGGGATGATTATTACAGGGTATGTCCCGATGTAACGGTTTATATGACACTAAAGGGGTCCACAAGCATGGCTACCTATAAATATAATGATACGAACAAATTGTTAGAATACGAAGATGGTGAGCTTTTATATTATCCTATAGACAATGAGCCATATCAATTAATAGTACTTTGGCCTGCAAAAAGCATACAAGAGTTATACGGTGAGCATGATTACCATAATCAAAATAACTTCGAGAGTTTTCTCCGCTCCGACCAATTGAGTGACACGATAAACAATTCTGTAAGGATGATATCATCGGTCTTTCCTGTTTATTTTAAACATTCGCGCAGCAAAATCTCTTTTATTTTACATGGGCTGAACTGGAAAAGTTGGAAGTTTCCTGACGAAACAAAAATAAATAATAAGCCTCCTTATTTTAATTGGGATTCGACTTTTATTCAGATTATTTATGACCATGTGAAAGAAGGTATTTCTAAAAAAGATGGGATAATACAATTTGATGTTCAAGTTAGTGATCAGAGTTATATATATTCTTTTTTCCATTTCGATGTTTCCACTCTTAAAGCAGGTGTAGACCGAACGGTACTATTAACTTATCCATATCCATTTTTGGAAGTCAAATAAATTAAAAGAAAGATATGAAAAAAATAATCTCACATGTTCTCATCGTTCTATCCTTTGTTGCTTTTATGGTTGTCGGATGTGAAAAAAATGAACTTCTTTCGAAGGAAAGTATTGCTTTGAATGTTGTGGAATTGCAATTGAATACAACACGCACTAATATAAATACAAGCAATCCGACATTAGTTCCTCCCAGTATGCGTTCCGATTGGATTCTTGAAGTACAGACGGAAGGAAATGCTCTAACGAATTATATTTGGTTCGAGTCGCAATTTAGATGGATACCGGAAACCACACCTATACTATTTACAAATGTAAACAGTGTATATGATATTCAATTTACGCTACGACCACCAATATCTATAGGTAATGAGGGGCAAAATGGCTCTCCCAATGGTTTGCTTGCAGTTGATACTCTCGAAGGTATCCTTAAAAATCAATCACCCAAAAGTACAACTCCTTGTATAGTACTGTTATCACATCTTAACAGTTTGATTGAACTTACTTTTGATGCCTCTGTAGGAAATGACATAACTGATATAACAGTAAAAGGGAGTAATGTTCATCTCTGTCGTACTAATGATAATGTATATCAGTTTATCGCTTATCGTGGACAGCAACAAATTATCCTCCATATAAAATATAAAGGAAAAGATTGTCCATGTACATTAGACTTCCCTTTGGGTACGCAAGCGAATCGTCAGTATGAAATTCCTATTTCGATAGTAGAGGACAACAACATGAAAACAGAACAATTTGTTAGTGATGTACCTCGGATAGCTTGGTGGAGTGAAGAGTCTATTAACGGTAGCGACGGATATTATTCTATGGATAATAATAATGTTGATGGTATATCTATTTTCATAGAAGGTTATACAGATAATATTGTAATCAATTTTTTGACAAAAAATCAATACGAGCTTAAACCATATTCAATATCCGACGGAAGCGCAATTTACCATTATCCATTAGTTGATAGAGAAAAACTGACAATAGCAGGCATCCAACTGAAGGGATTAGGAATTCCTCCTATACCTATTGGTCGTACCTGTGAGGAAGTAAGAGATATTATAAGTCTGAAAGTGGGAGAAACGGGCAATCTTTTGTTCCGAACAGATGCAAATGGCGTTCGACTTATAAATACCATTGCTGAATTACAATTACTATCTGAAAGTGATAGTGTTGACAATTTTAAAGCTTCATACAAACAAGAATCCGATATTGATTTTATGTCTAACCCGATGACATGGACTCCGATAGGATGGAACGAATCTTTTCCTTTCAGTGGAGATTATAATGGTAATGGGCATAAGATACGCAATATGTATGTGAGTAAATCATTGCCGTTATCAAACAATGAAATCTCTCAAGGTTTAAAAGAAGAAAAAATGATAGGCTTTTTTGGATACAACACAGGAGTAATTAGAAATCTACACCTTGTTTCCGGAGAACTAAGGGTTACTATAAATTCTATGAATATAAATAGCAAAGAGCAGTATGACTATTCTATCGGAACAATATGCGGATTCAGTAATGGTATGATATTTGGGTGTTCTAATTCTGATTATTTACTATATCTTCATACTGAACCCATAGAAACAAGAACAGTTAATTTTTATGTTGGAGGCATCTGCGGTAGTAGTGCAGATAATGGTGGTTTTTATAGGTGTATAAATAATAGTAAAATAGAAGTTATAGATAATAAAGGGGAGGGAGATCTTAGAGTAGGAGGTATTGTTGGTCTTAGTTGTAATAAAGACCAAATGGTAGCGCACCATATACTTGCAAATCATGGCGAATTATCTGTACAAACAGAAATGGGAATTGGAGGAAGAACACATGGAATAGGTGGTCTTTGGGGTGAGGTGAAAGCAGTAGACGATAATAATATTTCAGTTTTTGTTGGTTTTGCTATGATCGATGGTTATAATTTAGGAACGATTACATATATAGTTGGAGATCAAGAATATAAATATGCTGTTGGTGGATTAGTAGGCATAATAGAAAAATATGTATCTATATGGTTTCAGTCTTCTTACAATGCTGGAGAGATGTACATATCCCACTATGACAAGCAAACAACTTCCAGTAATGAAGAGTATCTAGGTTGTTTTTTAGGAAAGTTGGAAATGCCGAGCAGAATAACACCTTTCATTTCCTTCTCTGATTCTATTTATTATAATTACACAACGATAAAGAAAGAAGGATTTATACTTGTGAATAGACCGATAGGAAATTTTACTGAAAAATATTCCAGCGAAAATGAGGAGTTTGTTAACCCAATATTGAAAGCAATATATAGGTTCTCCGAGAAGGATTGGCCAAGGTGGCCTATAAGGATGGATGGTTGGGGAGATATTGGGGGTTGGAATAACGGTAATCCTATTTATCCGACACTTTGGATAGAAACGAATCAATAATTCGTATTTGCTTGAAATATAACGGTACATATGAAAAAATATCTGTTTATTATGGTTATTGCTACTGCTTTAGCTTCATGTAAAGAAACAAAAAAGATGGGCGCTGAAGCAGAGAAATTTAATTATGCAGTGGAACAGTTTGCCGATTTGCAACTATTGCGATATCGTGTACCCGGTTTTGAAGAATTATCTCTCAAACAAAAAGGGTTAGTATATTATTTGACGCAAGCCGCATTAGAAGGATGGGATATTTTGTTCGATCAAAATGGGAAATACAACCTCGTTATTCGCCGGACACTTGAAGCTATATATACTGAGTATAAAGGAAACCGGAACGATGCCAACTTTATCGGTTTGGAAGTATATCTGAAACGTGTGTGGTTTTCCAACGGTATTCACCACCATTATGGCTCCGAAAAGTTTGTTCCTGCTTTTACTCCTGAGTTCCTCAAACAAGCCATACTAAACCTTGATGCTTCTAAACTTCCTTTAATCGAAGGACAAACGGCGGAACAATTATGCAAAGATATTTTCCCCGTTATTTTCGATACAAAAGTAATGCCTAAGCGTGTAAATCAAACCGATGGAGAAGATTTGGTGTTAACTTCGGCAGCCAACTATTATGAAGGAGTTACCCAACAAGAAGCCGAAGCCTTTTATAATGCAAAAAAGAATCCGAATGATGAAACACCTGTATCTTACGGGTTAAACAGCCGTTTGGTAAAAGAAGAAGGCGTTATTAAGGAAAAAGTATGGAAAGTAGGCGGTCTTTATACGCAAGCGATTGAAAAGATAATTTATTGGTTGAGAAAAGCCGAAGCTATAGCGGAAAACAACAAACAGAAAGCTGTTATTACGAAGTTGATAGCGTTCTATGAAACAGGCGATTTGAAAACTTTCGACGATTATTCCATTTCATGGGTAGAAGACCTTGATTCACGTATCGACTTTGTCAACGGCTTTATCGAAAATTACGGCGACCCGTTGGGAATGAAAGCAAGTTGGGAATCGCTCGTTAATTTTAAAGATTTGGAGGCTACCCAACGCACAGAAACCATCAGCCGCAACGCTCAATGGTTTGAAGACCATTCTCCGGTAGATAAACCATTTAAAAAAGAACAGGTAAAGGGGGTTTCGGCTAAAGTTATTACTACCGCTATATTGGCGGGAGATTTATATCCGGCAACAGCTATCGGTATTAATCTTCCCAATTCCAATTGGATACGTAGTCAACATGGATCCAAATCCGTTACACTCGGAAATATTACGGATGCTTATAACAAAGCGGCGCACGGAAACGGTTTCATGGCAGAATTTGTATATAGCGATACGGAAAAAGAACTGATTGATAAGTATGGCGATTTGGTAGGCGAATTGCATACGGATTTGCATGAATGTTTGGGGCATGGTTCCGGTAAACTGCTTCCCGGTGTTGATCCCGATACCTTGAAGGCTTACGGTTCTACGATTGAAGAAGCTCGAGCCGATTTGTTCGGATTGTATTATATAGCAGATGATAAATTAGTGGAATTGGGTTTGGTTCCCGACAAAGAAGCGTATAAAGCAGAGTATTATACGTATTTGATGAATGGATTGATGACGCAATTGGTACGTATCGAACCGGGTAACAGCATCGAAGAAGCTCACATGCGCAACCGTCAACTTATTGCTTGTTGGGTATATGAACAGGGCAAAGCGGATAAGGTGGTAGAGATGATAAAGAAGAATGAAAAAACGTATGTTGTTATCAATGATTATCCAAAGGTGCGTACGCTTTTGGGAAAGTTGTTAGCTGAGATTCAACGTATCAAATCAACCGGAGATTATGAAGCTGCCCGTCGCTTGATAGAAACGTATGCCGTAAAGGTCAATCCTGAACTTCATGCCGAAGTATTGTTACGTTATAAGAAGCTCAATCTGGCTCCTTACAAAGGTTTTGTTAATCCCGTATATGAATTGGTAACAGATGAAAAGGGGAAGATCATTGACGTGAAAGTAACTTATAATGAAGGTTATACGGAACAAATGATGCGTTATAGCCGTGATTACTCGGCTTTGCCTTCCCGAAATTGATTAATGACCTTTGAGGAACAACTGAAAGACATTAAGACACAGCTCCATCTCTTTATGAACGGAGAGGTATCTCAAAGTATGCGAGAGAAGGGATTGAAATACAAGCTCAACTTCGGTCTAGAGCTTCCCCGCATTAAAGCGATTGCTGTCGGTTATGAAAAAGACCACGCTCTGGCTCAGGCTTTATGGAAAGAGAATATCCGGGAGACAAAGATATTAGCAGGACTCTTGCAACCGGTTGACTCTTTCTTTCCCGAAATAGCCGATATTTGGGTAGAGGATATCCGGAATATAGAAATAGCCGAACTTACTTGCATGAACCTTTTTCAGTATCTTCCTTACGCCCCCGCCAAATCTTTCCAATGGATTTCCGATGAACGGGAATACGCACAGACATGCGGTTTCTTAACTATCTCCCGCTTGCTGTCACAAAAAGGAGATATGGCAGAACGTGCTGCCGACGAATTTCTTGATCAGGCTTTCAGTGCCGTATATTCAAAAGACTATTTTGTGCGCAAAGCTGCCATGTTGGCTATTTGTAAGTTTATGATGCATAGTGAGAAGAATGCTTTCCTTGTCTGCCGGTTGGTGGAAGGATGGGAGAACTCGGAAAAAGAACCGGAGCAAATCTTATATAACATGGTGAAGGAAGAAGTCGTTAAGCATCAAATATCTTAAAATCACTTTCCGAAAGCAGAGGCTTTTGTAGAAAGTGCCCTTTTGTCTCTCTTCTCCGGTAATTTTCTGAAATATTGTCATTCTTTTTCTTTTGGCAAACCTTTTGCCCCTCTTAATGTGTTTATATATTTATGGAAAGAATAATATAGTTACAAAAAGAGATTGCTATGAACTTCAACAATTATACTATTAAATCGCAAGAAGCTGTGCAAGAAGCTGTGAATCTTGCGCAAAATCGTGGGCAGCAAGCCATAGAAACGTCACATCTACTGTACGGGGTTCTGAAAACAGGAGAAAATGTTACTAACTTTATTTTCCGAAAATTAGGAATGAACGTGCAACAGATTTCTCTCATGCTTGATAAGCAGATTGAGTCTTTTCCGAAAGTATCGGGGGGAGACGAACAGCCTTATCTGAGCCGTGAATCCAATGAAGTACTTCAAAAGGCAGCGCAATACGCCAAGGAACTGGAAGATGAATTTGTATCCTTGGAACATCTGTTATTAGCCTTGTTGATGGTAAAGAGTGACGTTTCCACGATGTTGAGGAACGCCGGAATGGGAGAAAAGGAACTTCGCACCGCTATTCATGAACTTCGGAAGGGACAAAAGGTTACTTCACAGTCGAACGAAGATACGTATCAAAGTTTGGCTAAATATGCCGTCAATCTGAATGAAGCTGCACGAAACGGCAAACTCGACCCTGTTATCGGTCGGGACGAAGAAATTCGCAGGGTATTGCAAATACTTAGCAGGCGGACGAAAAACAATCCGATATTGATAGGAGAACCGGGAACAGGTAAAACCGCTATTGTAGAAGGGTTGGCACATCGCATTCTGCGGGGTGATGTACCCGAAAATTTGAAGGATAAGCAGGTGTATTCATTAGACATGGGTGCGCTTATAGCCGGTGCAAAATATAAAGGGGAATTTGAAGAACGCTTGAAGGCGGTTATCAATGAGGTGATTAGGGCTAACGGAGACATTATTTTGTTCATAGACGAAATCCATACGTTGGTGGGTGCCGGCAAGAGTGAAGGGGCTATGGATGCCGCCAACATATTGAAACCTGCATTGGCACGAGGTGAGCTGCGCTCTATCGGTGCAACCACGCTTGACGAATATCAAAAGTATTTTGAAAAAGACAAGGCGCTGGAGCGTCGTTTCCAGACAGTACAGGTAAATGAGCCGGATACGTTAAGTAGCATTTCTATTTTGCGCGGATTGAAAGAACGATATGAAAATCATCATAAAGTACGTATCAAAGACGATGCGATTATTGCTGCCGTAGAATTGAGTAGTCGATACATCTCCGACCGTTTCTTGCCGGATAAGGCTATCGACTTAATGGATGAAGCTGCTGCCAAGTTACGCATGGAGGTGGACTCCGTGCCGGAAGAATTAGACGAAATCTCCCGCAGAATAAAACAGTTGGAGATAGAACGTGAAGCTATCAAGCGAGAGAAAGACGAAGAAAAGTTGCAGGTATTAACTAAAGAGATTGCCGAACTGAAGGAACAAGAAAATTCGTACAAAGCTAAATGGGAAAACGAAAAGGCTTTGGTCAACCGGATTCAGCATACTAAGATTGAGATAGAACGGTTGAAGTTTGAAGCTGAAAAGGCGGAACGTGAGGGAGATTATGGAAAGGTAGCGGAAATTCGTTACGGAAAATTGCAGGTATTAAATAAAGAGATTGAAGACACACAAGATAAACTTCGCCGGTTGCAGGGAGACAGCGCCATGATTAAAGAAGAAGTGGATGCAGAGGATATTGCCGATGTGGTGTCTCGTTGGACAGGTATTCCGGTAAATAAGATGTTGCAGAGCGAAAAGGACAAATTGTTGCGTCTTGAAGAAGAATTGCATTGGCGTGTTATCGGGCAGGAAGAGGCTATCGCCGCCATTTCCGATGCAGTGAGGCGTAGTCGCGCAGGACTGCAAGACCCGAAACGTCCTGTTGGTTCGTTCATCTTTCTGGGTACCACCGGTGTAGGAAAAACAGAACTTGCCAAGGCTCTTGCAGAGTTTTTATTTGACGATGAGCGTATGATGACACGGATTGACATGAGCGAGTATCAGGAGAAACATTCTGTTTCACGTTTAGTAGGTGCTCCTCCGGGATATGTAGGCTATGACGAAGGGGGACAGTTGACGGAGGCTATCCGCCGCAAGCCCTATTCGGTCGTATTGTTTGACGAGATAGAAAAAGCACATCCGGATGTGTTCAATATCTTGTTGCAAGTGCTTGATGACGGGCGGTTGACAGACAACAAGGGGCGAGTAGTGAACTTTAAGAATACCATTATCATCATGACCTCTAATTTAGGCAGTAGTTATATTCAAAGTCAAATGGACAGGATAACACCGGACAACAAAGAGGAAATTATAGAAGCAACAAAAACGGAAGTGATGAGTCTGTTAAAGAAAACCATCCGCCCGGAGTTTCTGAACCGTATTGATGAAACTATCATGTTCTTACCGTTGTCCGAAAAGGAA
>SNRY01000205.1_pt1 | contig 21746 bp, 16 predicted proteins | sample 4693421 | NCBI WGS metagenome assembly SNRY01 (sample SAMN11003215, study PRJNA524138) | termite gut metagenome | isolation source: Bacteroidetes bacterial symbionts from single cell of protist host amplifed... | host: Streblomastix strix ... | reverse complement strand
AGCAGACATACCCGAAACCACCGCATAAACGTACAGGCGCAGGGGCGGGGTACGCCACCCTCTTCAAGGATATAAAAATACCGGACAAACCATTCGTCCGGAGTCAAACAAATTCACAGAAAAAAAATTTTTTCCGGAATGTTCCCTTTTATACCCCATTTAGTTTTCAAAACCCCGATTAGTACGAACTTACAGAAAAAAACCACCTGCAAAAAACTGCCCATTTTTGACCAAATTTGACCAAAAACCCAAAAAACAGCCTGTTTTTACCCAAAAAACAGCCCATTTTTGACCCTCCTGACTCCATCAATAAAACTCAACAAATCACACAGAAAAACGACAGATTTAACACAAAAAAGGCGCTTGCCCGACACGGCAGATTTAACTACCCAATGCAACTATTTGATGAATGGTCTTAAATCAACTATTTTCAGGAAAATCAAAATGAAACAATTTTCTTGATTTTCGATTGGGTGTATGTTGAATATCCGCGATAGTTGCCTTAGATATATTTCCTTAATTGAGATCGATGGTTTAGAAAACGCTTTTTTATTTATAGACAGAGACATTTTTTATATTCTTCGATTGTTTTTTCTAAACCCATATAGAGAGCATCACAGATTAATGCATGCCCTATGGAAACTTCATCCATCCAAGGAATATTTTTAACGAGGAAATTCAGATTTTCCAGATTCAAATCATGCCCGGCGTTCACTCCTACCTTGTAATGACGAGCTAATGAAGCAGCTTCTACAAAAGGAACAACAGCCGTTTCAGGGTTTTGACGATAAGCGGTTGCGTAAGGCTCCGTGTAAAGCTCTATCCTCTCTGCACCGGCTTTGACGGCATATTCTACCATTTCAATTTCTGCCGGTATAAACAGGGAAGTCCGAATACCGGCATTCTTGAAAACCTTTACGATGTCGGTTAAAAAAGGAAGGTTCTCTTTTGTATTCCATCCGGCATTAGAGGTAATTTGTCCGGGTGAATCGGGTACTAACGTTACCTGACGAGGTTTTACTTCCAAAACGAGTTCAATAAATTCGGGGGCAGGATAGCCTTCGATATTCAATTCTGTTTTAAGCAAAGGCTTCAACATACGGACATCCTCTCGTCGTATATGTCGTTCGTCGGGACGCGGATGAACCGTTATCCCGTTCGCTCCGAAACGCTCACAGTCTAATGCCGTTTTTATGATGTCCGGCGCATTACCCCCCCGCGCATTGCGCAGAGTTGCCACTTTATTTATATTTACACTCAGTCGAGTCATCATTTTTCATAGATATATGTTTCACAATCGGTGTGTTTTAGCCGGTGAAATTAAGAAAATAGTTTATTTCTTCTAAATGTAATGTCCGTTTTATTTTCTGTCGCAGTAGAGCGACCGTTAACAGGGCGACCGAAAGCTCGCCCCTGCCATACGAAAATCAATGTAGGAATGGTTACGGATAATCATTTTTTATATGTGAAAAACAAGTAAAACTTGGATTCATTTTTGTTTAGTTGGCAAGAAGCCTATATATTTGCTTTGAATACACCGGAGAGATAAAGAAATAGGGATATAAAAAACGAATGATAAACTCATTATGAATCCATATAACGAACAGGAAGTTTTAATTCTGCTTCAAAACGAAAACACACAAAAAGATGGATTTGAGATGATTGTTCGGCAATATAGCGAGCAATTGTATTGGCAAATTCGGCGCATGGTATTTTTACATGACGATGCAAACGATATTCTCCAAAATACATTTATCAAAGCGTGGCTGAACATCCATTATTTTCGTGGCGAAGCCAAATTGTCCACATGGCTATATCGAATCGCTTTCAATGAATGTCTTACTTTTTTGAGTAAACAGAACGCCATAAATACGGTATCGATGGATGATCCGGCAATATCGATGACTCAAAAATTAGAAGAAGATTCTTATTTTTCGGGTGATAAAATTCAACGATTATTGCAAAATGCCTTACTTTCCCTTCCGGAAAAGCAGCGCATGGTATTCAATTTAAAATATTATCAGGAAATGAAATACGAAGAGATGTCCGAGATTTTCGGTACATCTGTCGGAGCATTGAAAGCTTCTTATCATCATGCTGTTAAAAAAATAGAAAAATTTCTGGAAGAAACGGATTAAACCTTTTTATTTGTTATGTGTCCAATAACTAAGGAGAGAAACGATATAATATGAAAGAAGAGGAAATTGTTTTTGAAAAGGCAGGAAAAGACAATCATTTTGTTGTACCTGACCATTATTTTGAGAACTTTACTTCTCAGATGATGGAGAGGCTTTCCGATATACGGAGAGAGCCTGTCAGATTGAAAAAACCTGCAAGATGGGATACCATAAAACCGTGGATATATATGGCTGCTATGTTTATTGGTGCGGCGTTTATTGTCAAAATCCTTTCTTTTGATCGTAGTCCGGCAAGCAGGGAAGAGATAAATACGGTAACTCATACGGATGTCAAAAACGCTTCCGATGCGTATATTGACGAGATGCTTGATATGTCTATGATAGACGATTACTCAATGTATGTCTATTTGACAGAGGCAAAGGTGGAATATTAATTTAAAAAATTCATTAGTAACAATGAAAAGCCGGAGTATTATTTTATTCATGTTAGGTCTTTTTGTGGCGCCTTTTCTTCGAGCTACGGATGGATGCGATCAATATATTTCGCCGGATGAATTTAGAAGCCGGCAAAAAGTTTTTATTGAGCAAAAAGCCGAATTGACCAAAAAGGAATCGGACAAGTTTTTTCCTGTCTATTTTAAATATCAGGATAAGAAAAAAGAGTTGAATGACCAAATAATTCAATTAGTGCAGCGTGGTAAAAAGAAAAATAGTAGCGAAACGCAGTATAAGGAAATCATTGAGAAAGTGCAGAAGTTGCGTGTCGATCAAAACAAACTGGATGAAATGTATTATGAAAAGTTCAAAAAAATATTGTCATACAAGAAAATATATTTGGTTCAAAAAGCAGAAATGCACTTTCACCGCGAGTTATTGAAAAATATGAACAAGGAAACCGATAAACAACATGGGAGAAAAAGATTATAATTCTCCTGTGATGGATAGTTTTTCTATTTCTTGCAGCCAGACAGTAGGCGAGGCGTCGCTCGGCATTCTCCAATCCCCGCGGGGACTGAGTGAAACGCTGCCTACTTTGGGACCATCGGGAAAACAAGATCGTTTAAATTGCTGCGTAAAGAACCGATGAAAAAATGAGTGAATCCATTTTTTCAAGGTTTCATTAGTATATTTCCCCTTGAAAGCTTTTCCGGCAAGAAAAAATATCTTTGCGGGAGAGAAACCGAATCGTAAAAAATGATAAAGTATAAAATCGTGCAGTTCGTAAGGTCCTATAATGTCTTCCGTTTTTTGCATTTCATCTCTGTTTTTGCCGGCAGGGATTAATTCCGGACTGATAGGAGTGTCTATAATATCCCATAGTGTTTTTTTAGAGATAGCATCCGTTTCATTATCTGCCACCCATTTTACCAAATACTTGACAAGAGTCTTGGGAATACTCCCGTTGACGCCGTACATGGATATGTGGTCGCCGGCATAAGTAGTCCATCCGAGGGCATATTCCGAAAGATCACCCGTTCCAATGACCAATCCGTTTATTTGATTGGCAATATCCATCAATATTTGTGTGCGTTCACGCGCCTGTACATTTTCGTAAGTGATGTCGTGCGTGTCAATGTTATGACCGATGTCTTTGAAATGTAACAGGCAAGCTTCTTTTATACTTATCTCGCGAATGGTAACTCCAAGATAATTCATTAAGCATAAAGCATTGCGGTATGTACGGTCAGTCGTTCCGAATCCGGGCATGGTGATACCTGAAATATCTTTTCGCGATAAGGAAAGTTTGTCAAAAGCTTTGACACAGACTAACAGAGCTAAGGTAGAGTCCAACCCGCCGGATATGCCGATTACCGCTTTGGGAAAATGGAGATGGGTTAACCGTTGTGCAAGACCAGATGTTTGAATAGAGAAAATCTCTTGGCAACGTTCATCTATCTCATCGTCCGAAGAAGGAACAAAAGGGTGGGGGCTAAAAGTGCGCGTCAATTCCCAGTTTGTATGAGTGGTACATTCCGTAGTAATTCGGATAGGAGAGAGGGAGATTGGATTATTGGCTTTGTTTGCAGAAAAGGTAGTATTCACGCGGCGTTCGGTACGTAAACGCTCCGCGTCAATTTCACTGATAATCAATTGTTCGTTAAAACTGAATCTCTCGCTCTGCGCCAATAGCGCACCGTTTTCATAGATCAACCCGTTACCGGCAAAAACTACGTCTGTACTCGATTCGCCTAAACCGCAGGATGCGAAAACATATCCGGCAAGACAACGGGCAGACTGCTGGCTGATGAGCGAACACAGGTAGTTATATTTGCTGGTTCCTTCGTTATCGGCTGACAGGTTAAATATGATTTCGGCTCCCTGCAACGCTAAGTAGGAACTTGGAGGAATAGGCGCCCAAAGGTCTTCGCAAATTTCAATACCAAACGTTACGTCGGAAGTCTCAAAAAGTAAGTTTCTGCCGAAATGTACGTTCTGACCGCAAAGGCATATTTTGTTTTCCTCTATTGCTACGGCAGAAGTAAACCAACGTTGTTCGTAGAATTCCTTGTAATTAGGCAAGTATGTTTTAGGAATCACCCCTATGATTTTCCCTTTTTGAATGACGACCGCTGCGTTAACAAGCGTAGCATTTACCGTTACGGGCATTCCGAGTATGGTTATTATTTCCAATGAACGTGTATGGGTCAAAAGCTGCATGACAGCCTTTTCGCTTTTTTCCAATAACAGTTGTTGTGCAAATAAATCCCCGCACGTATATCCGGTAACACACAGTTCGGGAAAAACCACAATCTGCACCCCTTTTTGTTCAGCCGTAACAATCAAACCTTCTATTTGCTTGCTATTAAACAGGCAATCGGCTATTTTTACTTTGGGTATAGCTGCTGCTACTTTCACGAATCCGTAGCTCATATTTTTTGTTTTACATTGTAACTATGCAAAAATAGAAATTATAAATGACAAGAAGGGTCTTCCCTCACATATTGAGAATATATTTGCAGTCAAATGAATGATCATAACAGAAATCTATGTACCTCATCAATCATTACCCTTCCGTTTTGCTAATCTATACGGGCGGTACTATCGGAATGATAGAAAATTCCGAGTCCGGCGCTTTGGAAAATTTCAACTTTGACCATTTGAAAAAGAATTTGCCGGAATTAAAAAGATTCAATTACCGCATATTGTCATATCAATTCGATCCTCCTATTGATTCTTCGGATATGGAGCCTGTTTTTTGGAGTAAATTAGTGAAGATCATAAATTATAATTATGATAATTTCGATGGGTTTGTCATTCTGCATGGTACGGATACAATGGCATACACAGCTTCTGCTTTGAGTTTCATGCTTGAGAATCTGAGTAAGCCGGTGATACTTACCGGTTCGCAGCTTCCTATCGGAACCTTACGAACAGATGGTAAGGAAAATTTGATTGCCGCCATCGAGATAGCAACAGCTAAAAATGGAGATGGAACTCCGGCGGTACCCGAAGTATGTATCTTTTTTCAGAATCATTTGATGCGCGGAAACAGAACGACAAAAATCAATGCAGAACATTTTAATGCCTTTCGTTCTTTCAATTACCCGCCCTTGGCGCATGCAGGAATACATTTAAAGTATGAATCTCAGCTCATTCGCCAAGTGAATCCGGCTCAGAAACTAAATCCTCATTACCTTATTGACACCAATGTCGTAGTGCTGACTTTATTCCCCGGTATAAGAGAGAGCATGATACATTCGCTTTTGCACGTTCCCAATTTGAAAGGCGTAGTGTTAAAAGCGTTTGGATCAGGCAATGCGCCGCAAAAGGAATGGCTCATTCGAGAGTTGAAAGAAGCGGTGGAGCAGGGTATCATTATTGTGAACATCACGCAATGCGCTTTGGGGTCGGTAGAGATGAAGCGATATGAAACGGGAATTCAATTGCTTCAAATAGGAGTTATCAGCGGATACGACAGTACGATGGAATCGGCATTGACAAAATTGATGCTGTTATTGGGAGACGGATTGAGCTATGAAGAGATAAGAAGGAAAATGAATACGAATTTGGCAGGGGAAATCAGTACAGATGAATAAATGGTTTGGTTGCCATACCCTATCAAAATATACTGTTTTGCATAGTTAAATTCATAGAATCATTTTGTGATTTTTACAAGAATATTACCGATTTCATTCAGTCGTTACGAATAAAAGTTGATATTATTTTTCGAATTGCCGGAGAAAGAAATCCAGCCACTATATTTTGGCACTCTTTTTGCTTTTAAGCAGTAAGATTTTTGATTGTTATTCAATAATAACCTAAATTTGTACAGGTTCTATATGCCTGTCAAACTGACAGGTAATATTAAAAACACTGTAAAATGACAGATAGTCGTTCTAAAAAACCTATGAAGAAAAGTAGTGAAGGCAGAAATATCGCAGTGATAACTAACTTGGAAGGAAACAAAGAAGAAGTAGTTGACATAAAGACGGGGGATGATTTGCCGATATTACCGCTTCGTAATATGGTGTTGTTTCCGGGAGTGTTCATGCCTATTTCCGTAGGTAGAAATTCATCGCTTAAACTCGTTCGTGAAGCGGAGAAAAAAACTACGTTTATTGCGGTAATATGTCAAAAATCAGCGCAGACGGATAACCCGGCTTTTGAAGATTTACACCCCATAGGAACGATTGGAAAGATTGTCCGTATATTGGATATGCCTGACAATACGACGACAATCATCATTGAAGGGGTGAAACGTTTGGAACTTAAAGAGATAACAGATACGCATCCATACATGCGCGGCAAGGTGGAATTACTTAACGACGAACTGCCTGCTGAAGACGATAAAGAATTTATCGCCTTGGCAGAAGCATGCAAAGATCTGACAATACGTTATATCAAAACTTCCGATTCCATGCATCAGGATTCTGCGTTCGCCATTAAGAACATAGAAAACCACATGATATTGGTTGATTTTATTTGTACCAATCTTCCGTTCAAGAAAGACGAGAAAATAGAACTTCTTCATATCAACTCTTTGCAACAGCGCGCATACCGCTTACTGGAGATTCTAAATAAAGAAGTACAGTTGGCAGAAATAAAGTTGACCATCCAAATGCGTGCAAGAGAAGATATAGACCAACAGCAACGTGAGTATTTTTTGCAACAACAGATAAGAACCATTCAAGATGAATTAGGCGGCGGTGGACAAGAACAGGAAATAGAGGAAATGCGCGAGAAGGCGGAAAAAATGAAGTGGAACGATGACATAAAAACCACATTCCTCAAAGAGTTGAACAAATTGGAAAGAACTCATTCACAGTCGCCGGATTATAGCGTGCAGTTGAACTATTTGCAAACAATGCTTAATTTGCCTTGGGGAGTATATACTGCCGACAATTTGAATTTGAAAACGGCTGAAAGAACGTTGAACAGAGATCATTACGGATTGGAAAAAGTAAAAGAGCGTATTTTGGAACACCTTGCCGTATTGAAATTAAAAGGTGATATGAAATCTCCTATTATCTGCTTGTATGGTCCTCCGGGAGTAGGGAAAACCTCATTGGGAAAATCTGTTGCTTCTTCGCTGAAACGAAAATACATCCGTATGTCTTTGGGAGGCATACATGATGAAGCAGAAATTCGCGGACATCGTAAAACATACATTGGGGCTATGCCGGGGCGTATTATCAAAGGGCTGATTAAAGCAGGAGCGTCTAATCCGGTTTTTATTCTCGATGAAATAGACAAAATAAATTCCGACAGTCACGGCGACCCTTCGTCAGCTTTATTGGAAGTGCTTGATCCGGAACAAAATAATGCCTTTCACGACAATTTTCTGGACGTGGACTATGATTTGTCTAAAGTCATGTTCATTGCAACGGCGAACAATTTGAATACCATTCCTCCCCCCTTGTTAGACCGTATGGAATTGATAGAAGTGAGTGGTTATATCACGGAGGAAAAAATAGAAATCGCTCGCAAACATCTTGTACCCAAAACATTGGAGGCAAACGGAATCTCTAAAACCGATATAAAAATCCCCAAAGACACGCTGGAAGCCATTATCGAATCATATACCCGCGAAAGCGGCGTGCGTGAATTAGAGAAAAAAATAGGAAAGATTTTGCGAAGATCAGCGCGTCAATACGCTACCGACAATTTTTTTGCAAAAAATGAAATAAAACCCGAAGACTTGTATGATTTTTTAGGTGCGCCGGAATATACGCGCGACAAGTATCAGGGAAATGAATATGCCGGTGTGGTTACCGGATTGGCGTGGACGGCTGCAGGAGGTGAAATCTTATTTGTGGAAACAAGTCTCAGCCGTGGAAAAGGGGGACAACTGACATTAACCGGAAATTTAGGAAATGTGATGAAAGAATCGGCGATGTTAGCGCTTGAATATATCAAAGCCCACGCTGCACAATTGGATTTGGATGAAAGTGTTTTTGATAATTGGAACATTCATATTCATGTACCCGAAGGAGCGATACCCAAAGACGGTCCTTCGGCGGGAATCACGATGGCTACTTCCTTAGCATCGGCATTGACACAGCGAAAAGTAAAAGCAAACGTGGCAATGACCGGCGAAATAACCTTGCGGGGAAAAGTGCTTCCCGTAGGAGGTATCAAAGAAAAAATATTGGCTGCCAAGCGGGCAAATATCAAAGAAATTATTTTATGCGAGGAGAACAGAAAAAATATTGACGAAATTCAAGATATTTACCTCAAAGGGCTTACCTTCAAATACGTAAAAGATATAAAAGAAGTATTGAGTATGGCATTGACTAATACCAAAGTGGATACAGCCATTGATTTCACCATAAAGAAACCTGTTGCGAATGGAGTTTGAGTTGCAATGTACCGACTCAAAAAGCTCTGCCCGTGCCGGAATCATAACTACGGATCACGGGCGAATACAAACCCCTATATTCATGCCGGTAGGAACAGTAGGTACGGTAAAAGGAGTACATCAGACAGAACTGAAAGAAGACATTCGCGCACAAATCATATTGGGCAATGCCTATCATCTTTACTTACGCCCAGGGACTGCCGTTATTGAAAAAGCAGGAGGACTGCATAAGTTTAATGGATTCGACCGTCCCATGTTAACCGATAGCGGAGGATTTCAGATCTTTTCCCTATCAAGTATCCGCAAATTGAAAGAAGAAGGGGTAGAATTTCGTTCACATATCGACGGAAGTAAACATATATTTACTCCGGAAAAAGTGATGGATATTGAACGGGCTATCGGAGCCGATATAATAATGGCGTTGGACGAATGTCCTCCCGGAAACTCGGATTATGCTTATGCCAAAAAATCATTGGAACTCACACACCGCTGGTTGGACAGATGTATGCAACGTTTTAACGAAACGGAGCCGAAATATGGTTACAGCCAGTCTTTGTTTCTTATTGTGCAAGGTTGCGTGTATTCCGCTTTGCGTAAGCAAGCAGCAGAGTTTGTCGCTTCGAAGGAGGCGGACGGTAATGCCATAGGGGGGCTTGCCGTAGGAGAGCCGGTGGAAAAAATGTACGAAATGATAGAATTAGTCAATGATATTTTGCCTAAAAACAAACCGCGTTATTTGATGGGAGTGGGAACGCCTGTTAATATCTTGGAAGCCATAGAAAGAGGAGTAGATATGTTCGACTGCGTAATGCCCACCCGTAACGGGCGAAACGGAATGATATTTACCAAAAACGGCATAATGAATATGCGCAATAAAAAATGGGAAGCCGATTTTTCTCCCATTGAAGCAGACGGTGCTTCCTGTGTGGATGCTTTATATAGCAAAGCCTATCTGCGTCATTTGTTTCATGCGCACGAGTTGTTGGCTATGCAAATTGCTTCGATACACAATTTAGCTTTTTATCTTTGGTTGGTGGGCGAAGCTCGTAAACAGATCATGGAAGGAAATTTCTCACTTTGGAAAAGAAAAACGACAGAAAGAATTTCGGAAAGGTTATGAGTAATAAGATGTTAAAACGGCTGGATAGATATATCATCAAGAAATTCTTGGGGACGTATTTGTTTGCCATTACCTTGATTATATCCATTGCAGTAGTATTCGATTTCAATGAAAAGATGGATAAATTTACGAGTAACGAAGCTCCGTGGCGTGCCATTGTTTTCGATTATTACCTGAATTTTATTCCCTATTTTGCCAATCTGTTCAGTGCCTTGTTCGTTTTTGTTGCCGTTATTTTCTTTACCTCCAAATTGGCAGAAAACTCGGAAATCATAGCCATGTTTTCCACAGGGATGAGCTTCAAACGTATAATGCGTCCGTACATGATTGCGGCTGCCGTTATTGCAGTGTTCTCATACGCATTGGGTTCTTATATCATTCCCAAAGGAAGTGTAACACGTATAAATTTTGAAGATAAATATTATAAGAAAAGAAAAGACCTTACTGCGCGCAACGTGCAATTGGAAGTAGATACGGGAGTGATAGCCTATATCGACAGGTTTGAAGATTACACCAAAACCGGATATCGATTTTCATTAGACAAGTTTGAAGATAAAAAACTCATGTCGCATCTTACGGCACGTACCATTACCTATGATACCACGGCTACCTATAAATGGATTCTAAAAGATTATATGATTCGTGAATTTAATGGCTATAAAGAAACGATTACTCGGGGAGATAAAATAGATTCCATCATTGTGATGGAGCCGTCGGATTTTCTCTTTATGAAAAATCAACAGGAAATGTTTACCGGCACGCAACTTGGCAAGCATATTGATAAACAGAAAAAGCGAGGTTTCGGTAATATCAAAGAGTTCGAAATAGAATACCATAAACGTATTGCTATGTCTTTCGCTTCCTTTATCCTGACTACCATTGGTTTGTGTATTTCGTCAAAGAAAATTAAAGGAGGAATGGGACTACATTTGGGAATAGGGTTGGCGCTCAGTTTTTCCTATATCCTGTTTCAAACCATATCGTCCACTTTTGCAATCAACGAGAATGTTCCTCCTGTTATAGCCGTATGGATACCCAATATGCTTTACGCATTAGTGGCTGTTTTTCTTTATATGAGAGCGGCAAAGCAATAAGTTTTGCCAGGTTGAGCGGACTTATTTATCAATCGTTAATAACATGGGACAATGGTCGGAATGTACGGCGTTGTTTAGTATTCGGGCATCCCGTAATATAGGACGGAGCGATTCGTTTGCCATACAGTAATCAATACGCCAGCCCTTATTGTTAGCCCGTGAATTGAAACGGTAACTCCACCAGGTATATTCTTGCTTGTCAGGGTGTAGCGCACGAAAAGTGTCAATGAAACCTGTTGAGAGAAAACGAGTCATCCATTCGCGCTCTTCAGGAAGGAATCCACTGCTGGTAGCATTGCGTACGGGGTCGTGAATATCTATGGCTTCATGGCAGATATTATAATCGCCGCAAAGAATCAGTTTAGGACGCGATCTTTGCAATTCCGTCACGTATTCTTGAAAAAACTCCAACCATTTCATTTTGAAAGCTTGCCGTTCACTCCCGCTTGTACCGGAAGGATGATATACGCTTACAACGGAAAGATCGCCGTAATCAACACGAATGAAACGCCCTTCGTTGTCGTATAAATCTGTTTGCATTCCGTAGGCTATGTGGTCAGGCGTTTGTTTGGTAAGGATTGCTACGCCGCTATATCCTTTCTTCTGAGCAGAATACAGGTAAGCTTTGTACCCCAAAGCCTCAAATACTTCATGCGGGTATTGTTCCGCTTGTAATTTTGTTTCTTGCAAGCAAAGAACATCCGGACATTCTTGTTCCAACCATTCGGGAAACCCTTTAGTAACGGCAGCGCGCAATCCGTTTACATTATAAGTTATTATCTTCATCACCTGTTGTTTTATGCAAGTTGAATTTTTCTTTTTCCCAATTTATCAGGTTTATTTTGCAAGGCAGTCCCCAGTGATAACCGCCTAATGCGCCGTCAGACCGGATTACGCGGTGGCAGGGAATAAGAAAAGCTACCGGATTACTTCCCACAGCCGTTCCTATGGCGCGCGAAGCTTTCGGGTTATTCATCCGGCGAGCTATTTCACCGTAGGTAGTCAAGCTGGCAGGAGGGATTTGCAACAATATTTTCCAAACGTTCAGTTGAAATTCCGTTCCTTTCAGATACAATTTTATGGGCTTCAAATTTTCCCAGTCATCCGAAAAGAAAGAAAGTATTTGTTGATGATATTCATTTGTCTCATTCGTATAGGTAGCATGAGGGAACATTCGTTTCAATCTGCCTAATGCCTGTTCTTTATTCTCGGGAAAAGCCAGGTAACAAACCCCTTTGGTAGTAGAGGCTATTAACGTTTCGCCAAAAAGAGTATTTGAAAAACTGTATGCAATTTTTAAATCTTTGCTCTGATATTCGTTGAGTGGAATGTTTTCAATAGCTACCAAAGAATGGTTTGTTATCATAAAAATAGAATTTTAATTAGGTATGAAAATGTTTATTATGACAGATATTACCTTACTTGTCAAAGGACAAATATAGAAAAAATAACTTTGCAAATAAGAAAAACACCTCATTTGCTTTGATCTTTCAAAGAATTTGCTTACCTTTGTCGTTGATTTCAAATACAAAACAGATAAATCAATGAATTATTTCAGAGATGTTTTGTATCTAAAGCGGGGGTTCAGGGGAAATCACTGTATTTTGTGTAATAACAGTCCTGAATAGTATTCACTTAAACCTGATTACATGAGGAATGTAAAACGGATTTTTGTTGTATTGATACTACTGAGTTCCTTAACTTCTTTTGTTTTTTTCGAGAAAAAGAATAAACCTGCAAAAGGTTTAAATGTGGGTAGTGTGGCGCCCAATTTTGAAATGAAAGTCGCAGGCGAGCAATCACTTACTTTGAGTAATTTTAAAGGAAGGTATGTATTGTTGAGTTTTTGGGCAAGTTATGATGCGCAGTCGCGAATACAAAATATTTGTTTGAGCAATGCGATTCAAGAGGCTTCCCCAAGTGTTGAAATGGTTTCAGTGTCATTTGACGAATATCGGTCTGTGTTTACCGAAACAATTCGTAAAGATCAAATAGCTGCCACTGTTTGTTGTGTAGAAACCGCAGGCATGAAGTCCGGTTTATTTGAAAAATACCGGCTTAATCAGGGTTTCGTCAGCTATTTGTTAGATAAGGATGGAATTATCCTTGCCAAGAATGTATCCGTTGAGCAATTAGACACTCTTTTAAATAATGAACTATTAGCTTTTTCAGAGAAAAAGAAAGGTAGTTGATTGTTGAAATTGATCTCAAAAGAAAATAAGGAAAATACAACAACGTTATATCCGTCAGTTTGCTTTGCAGATTGACGGATATTTTATTGGGGCGATAACACAGTGCAAACTCTCCCACACACCCTGCCTCCCTTTGCAACCACTTTCAAAAAAACATCTCGCCGAAATACCCGATGAAATTGACCTTGAACTCAATTCTTTTTGAGGGATACAAAAAGGACTAAAATTCACAACTTTTGCTCACTGACCGCAAATCTTTCAACTCTAATTGGGCAAGAATGGTATCTTATTCCGGTCAACTCGGAAGAATAAAAAGAATGTAACGTATGGAAAATTCTTTGTTACGGACAGAAAAGTAATTGAATGTTTAGAATGATTGTTTTTATTGGGAAGCTAATAACTTTGCTAATTAATGATTGTTAATGAAACGATACCATTAAACACGTAATTTATTTTAGAATCAAATTATTAATTTAAATTAAAACAAATGAGAAACACAACTTATTACAGAAAGCCATTCCGGCTGTTATTACTATTGTTGCTATTTCCGTTCTGTGCATCGTTTGCGCAAACAATAACGGTAAAGGGAGTAGTCAAAGATACGGCAGGTGAATCGATTATTGGAGCCAGCGTAATAGAATTAGGCACAACAAACGGTACGATTACGGACATAGACGGTCATTTTACGCTAAAAGTATCTCCCCGTGGTAAACTTGCCGTCTCATTTATTGGCTATCAGAGTCAGAATATGGATATATCCGGAAATACGCAGTTTAACGTTATTCTGAAAGACGATACAAAAATACTGGACGAAGTCGTTGTAGTAGGATACGGACAAATGAAACGAAGCGATTTGACCGGTTCGGTAGTATCCGTATCAAGCGATGCGATTGCAAAGTCAGTAACGACTTCTATCGATCAGGTTTTACAAGGTAAAGCTGCTGGGGTACAAGTTCAGCAGAATACAGGTATGCCGGGAGGAAGCTCCTCCATCCGTATTCGTGGTATCAACTCCTTGAACGCTTCCAACGAACCTATCTTTGTCATTGACGGGGTCATTATTGACGGTTCAACAGGTTCCGGAAACGACAATGCGCTGGCTTCCATCAATCCCTCGGATATTGTTTCTATGGATGTTTTGAAAGATGCTTCCGCTACGGCTATTTATGGCGCCCGTGCGGCAAATGGGGTGATTATCATCACCACGAAGCGGGGAGCTAAAGGCGAAGCCTCTATCACTTACGACGGCTATGTCGGTTGGCAACAAATGCCGGTCAAATTGGACTTGCTGAACTTGCGCGAGTATGGAATATTAAAGAACGAACGCGCCGAATTGAATATTGTGCAGGGAGATAGTTATTTTGTGCGTCCCGATCTCTTGGGCAACGGTACCGATTGGCAAGATGAATTATTCAATACCGCCATGATGAATAACCATAATTTGTCCGTAACGGGTGGCGCGGAAAATAATACCTATGCTTTAGGCGCAGGCTATCTGAATCAAGACGGTATTGCCATCGGTTCCGGTTTTAAACGTTTAAGTTTAAGAGGGAGCTTCGACTCACAAGTAAAGAAATATATGAAAGTAGGCGTCAACTTCGCTTTCAGCAATTCCGAACAAAAGGTTACGGTATCCGATGAATCATTGATTAAAATAGCCTTGAAGCAAACTCCCAACGTGGCAGTACGCAATGCGGAAGGTAATTACGACGGTCCGGATACCAACGAATTTGTACAGAATAATCCGGTGGGTTTGGCATTAATAAAGGACAATCGCAACGAAAAAACCGGTATCCGTGCCAATACCTATGCAGAAGCTACCATCCTTAACGGTTTGACGTATAAAACCGAACTTTCATTCGACTATGGCATGACGAATACATATAAATTTGATCCATCCTACAAATTCGGCGCAATAGTCAACGACGTAAGAGAAGGTGCTGCTTCCAAATCATACAGTAAATTCTGGAGTTGGAGGAATATTCTTACCTATAACAAGGCAATCGGCGCTCATAATATGAATATAATGGGTGGTCAGGAAATGGAAAAGTCGGCTTGGGAATATCTTTATGGTTATCGCTCAGGCTATCTCACCAATGGGGCTACCGATTTGAACGCCGGTGATGCTACCACAGCCAAAAATAACGGAAGTAGCGGAGCTAATTCGATTCTTTCTTATTTCGGGCGTGCATTTTATTCTTACGACGATAGATATTTATTAACGGCTACGTTACGTCGCGACGGTTCTTCCAAATTCCATAAAGACAACCGGTGGGGTTGGTTCCCCTCCTCTGCAGTGGCTTGGAAAGTATCTAATGAAAGCTTCTTGCAAGACAACGAGGTTATCAATAATTTAAAACTCCGCTTGGGTTGGGGTGCGGTAGGTAATCAAAATGTAGAAAACTATGCATATACTTCTACTTTTACTTCCGTAGCTACCAATTGGGGTACAGGTTTGCTGGCAAGCAATACGCCGAATGAACAATTAAAATGGGAAACGACCTATTCAAGCAACCTCGGTTTGGATTTGAATTTATTCCGCAACAGAATTGAGTTTATCGCCGACATATATTATAAGAAAACGACGGACTTGTTGCTCTTGTTACCATTACCGGCTTATGTGGGGACATCCGGTCAGGGTTCCACCTCTGCTCCCTGGGCGAATATCGGTTCATTGGAAAATAAAGGTATTGAGCTAACCCTGAATACCATTAATGTGGACAGGAAAGGGTTCCAATGGCGTTCCAATTTTGTTTTTTCAATGAATAGAAACAAAGTGCTATCGCTGGATACCGAAACAAGTATCATTAACAAAACCATTCAGGAAGGATCGGATATTACGGTTATCACCCGTACCGCAGTAGGGCAACCGATAGGTCAGTTCTACGGGTACAAAGTAATCGGACGTTTCGATAAAGCTACCGATTTCTATTATAAAGATGAGAATGGCAACATCCAACCTACCCCTCTTCCCAAAGACATGACAATCGGCGAAAACGGCGTATGGATTGGCGACTACATATTCGAGGACGTTCATAAAGACGGTGTAATCGACGAAGAAGACCGTGCTTACATCGGTAATCCCGAACCTAAGTTTACTTACGGTATAGGCAACAATTTCTCGTACAAAGGATTGGATGTGAGCATTTTTCTGGCAGGGTCTTACGGAAACGATGTGGTAAATTACCAACGTCGCTGGTTGGAAAACCCGCGTGAAAATACCAATCTCTTATGGAAAGCTACCCAGTATGCCAAATTGGAATTGATTAATCCCGATGGACCCACCGACTTCCGTAACATACATATTGTAAGCGGCGATCCGCACATGTCCCGCGCAGGCGCTTCTCCGGCTTCTTCAAGTTCCAACTATCGCTTCAGCGATAAGTTTGTGGAAGATGGCTCTTATCTCCGTATCCAAAGTATTTCAGTGGGATATAACTTTCCTCGTCAATGGGTAAACAAAGTTGGCGTCCAGAATTTGAAGCTTTATGCCAACCTTCAGAACGTATATACATTTACCAAATATTCCGGATACGATCCCGAAATCGGTTCTACAAACCAAGATGCTTTGATGACCGGTATCGACAATGCTCGTTATCCATCACCGCGTATCTATACGCTTGGCGTAAACCTTACATTCTAATTTTTAACAGGAACAGAATATGAAAACAAGTAAATTATTATATGCGTTTGCAATTACCTTCTCTTTGGCTCTGACCGGTTGCAACGACTTTCTGGATATTACCCCGAATGACCGCATCACGGGAGATAACTTCTATCGGAACGAAGACGATCTCAAAGCAGCCACCGCCCCACTTTATAACAAAGTCTGGTTTGATTTCAACGATAAATTTTATTTCGGATTGGGAGACGGAAGGTCATATAATCTCTATGCGCCTTATTCGGATTACATCTATCCTTTTGCCGATTTGGCGGAAACAGGACTTACAGGACCCTTGGTATCGGCATGGCAGTCGTTATACAATATCATTCAGCAGTCCAACAAAGTAATTATCGGCATCACCGAAAGCAGCGTAAGCGAATCTGTAAAAAGTCAATATATTGCAGAAGCCCGTTTCATGCGTGGCGTTGCCTATTGGTATTTGGCTTCCTTGTGGGGGGATGTCGTTATTTCAGAAGATTCGGGTAAATTGATAAGCAATCCGATAGTAAATACAAATCCCCGTACAGATGTATTTGAGTTTCTGATACGCGATTTGGAATATGCCGCCAAATATTTACCGGAAACGGTCGGACAAGCCGGGCGTTTGACCAAATACAGCGCCTATGGAATGTTATCGCGCGTTTATCTTTCTTATGCCGGATTAAGCAATGATCCCAACAGCCATACCCGCAACCAGACGTATCTGGATTTAGCGAAAAACGCAGCTAAAAAAGTGATTGCGGAAAGCAATTACAAACTCCTGCCGGATTATGCTTCCCTCTTTACGATTGAAAACAACAACAATTCGGAATCTCTGTTCGCCTTGCAATGGGTACCTAACGGTGATTACGGCGTAACGAATACACACCAAGCCTATTTTGCGTACAACTCGGTAATTACCGGTGATGATGCGGCATGGGGAGCATGGACCAGAGCTACGTATGATGTGCTTAAAGAATATGAAACAGGAGACCTCCGCCGGAAAGCTACTTGGATGAGTCTGGGAGACCACTATCCGGAGATTAATAAAGCCGCAGGTGGAATTACCTTTGAAGAATCCGATCAATATTGCAATGTAAAAAAAGGAGTAGTAGGCTCTACCAAAGACAATCCAAGTATTTCACGTATGAACTCAGCCTTAAATACCTACATGATGCGCTTGGCAGAAGTATATTTGATTTATGCCGAAGCCACATTGGGTAATGACGCAAGTACTGAGGACCCCGAAGCATTGGAATACTTCAATCTGGTTCGTACCCGATCCGGTTTAAGCGCAGAAACAGAACTTACTTATAATAAAATTATACATGAACGCCGGGTAGAACTATGCATGGAAGGTCAATATTGGTACGACTTGGTACGTCGCGCTTATTACGAACAGCAAGAAGTAATCAACTATATTACTAGTCAAGAGCGCGAAAAAATTCAACCGATTCTTTATGATACGGTTACCAATACGGTTAGTATAGACGCAAGCAGAGATCCCGATGACAGGGCGATTGGTAATGTGGATGAAGGTATCTTTTTATTGCCTTATCCCGAATCGGAACTCGTTCAAAATCCCCTTTTGAAAGAGCCTCCCGTTCCTTATGAGTTTACAGAAGAGAGAATTACCGGTTTATTTTAATCATTAAATATAGAATACAATAATGAAAAGGATATTTTCAAATACAGGTTTTTGGGGATTAAATGTTCTTTTGGGATTGTTTATAAGCGCCATGAGTTTTACTTCTTGCGACGATAACGACTCAAATGAAAATTCGCCAATCACTGTTACAAAAGTTTATTTGGAAGATGCTTCATCTTCCGTAACCGATAGGGAGGTAGTCTATGCCCGGCTCGGGCAACTAATACGGCTCGAAGGTTCCGGATTTACCGGTTTGAAGCAAGTATATGTCAACGGATATTCCACCTATTTTAATCCGGTGTTCCTGTCAGACAACTCTCTGTTTATAAGTATTTCAAGAGAAACGCCTGTTGTGGATGTGGACGTTGTTGATAAAAATAAAATTCGTTTAGTAAAATCAGCATTAGAATATGTATATGATTTTGATATACGTGATGCTGCCCCCTCTGTAACCCGCATTTCCCATACGTTGCCGCAAGCCGGCGAAGTAATAACCATTTATGGTAAAGGACTGGTAGGGGTCAATAAAATTACGTTCCCGGGTGATATAGTTGTAACAAGCGACATCACCTCAGACGAAGACGGTAAATTTTGTACCGTAGTCGTTCCCGAAGGCATTACCGAAAGTGGAGCTGTGTTTGTGGAAGGCGCTAACGGAGGAGCCTATTCACCTTCCTATTTTAACTTTAAAAAAAGGGCTGCTGCACGATTTCGACGAGGTGAATAATTCAAGTTGGAGTGGAGGAGAAGTTTCCGAGAATTTAACGGAGGTAATTCCTGCCTCCGGAGATGGACCGAAATCACAGGGCGATTACCGCTCACTCAATAAAGAAAAGAAAACTTTTGCTGCTCCGGCGCCTAAAGTTTCATTTTATTGGGCAAACAATTCGGTTTTCTCCACCGTGCTTTCCGAAAGTGTCATACCGTCTGCTACTTCCGCCTCGGATATAGGCGTACAAATGGATATTTATGTGGAAGGCGAATGGAATTCAGGGACTATTCGCATCGTGATAGCCGATGGATCAGGTACGGATAGATATTGTATGCTCTACACGCCTTGGGTGGAAAATGCGCAGAAGGTTCCGTTTGTTAATCCGGGAAGTTGGTTCACCATTACGTTGCCTTTCAGCGATAGCAAAGATTATGAAGGAAAAACATTCCAAGATGTGCTCAACTCCATATCGAGCGCTTCGTATGCACAATGGGGACCTTGGTTTGACAATATAGATGTTAACAAAGAAATTCTTTGCGAACCAACCAACGTTACCGTTTACTTTGATAACCTTCGTGTGGTTCCGCTGGATACTCCTGCTTATAGCGAGTATGGAGACGAATGATAATTATATAAATGATAAAAGACGCATGATTATGAAATATAGTATAAAGAAATTAGTACCGGCGGCAGTAGCGCTACTACTGACCGTTTGCGCGAGTTCTTGTGATGAAGAAAAAATGAATTGGTACACCGACCCTGAACTGATTCCTATTGATCCGAGCGAAGTTCCTTTGCTGTTGGCAGAAAAAATTTCCCGTTACGACGCTTTAAATACCTATGCAAGTTTTCCTTTGGGGTTGGGAATTGATTTAACGCTCTATATGGAAAATGAAAAAATCCGGAATATAGCCAATGAAAACTTCGACGTACTTACGGTAGGCTATCACATGAAACATGGCGCCATGGTAAACGGAAGAGGTGATTTGAATTTCGTCCCTGTGGACAATTTCTTTTCGGCGATTCCGCAGGGAATATCAGTCTTCGGGCATACGTTGGTATGGCATCAGAATCAGAATGCAAGTTACTTGAAGGGCTTGATAGCGCCGCAAGTGATACCTGCGCCGGCGGGGAGTAACTTGGTTGATATTACCGGACTTCAAGACGGTTCGTTTGGCGGCGGTTGGAACAGAAATAATAATAGTGATGGTATAACTTTTGCCCAAGGTGTCGGATTGGGCAGCAATGATGACGCTATTCGTTTGGAAACAACTTCCGCTTCGACTAATGAATGGGACACTCAATTGGCAAGTCCGGAAATTCCGGCTGTTGAGGGACATGCGTATGAATTTTCATTTTATATCCGTTCAGAGGGAGCCGGTCAAGGGCGTCTGTCATTTAGTGGCATGAGTAATAACTTTCCTTGGTTAAATGGTGCGGCTTTATTTGATGTTAGCAGCGAATGGACGCAGATAGTTTACGGTTCGGATAAGTCCCTTACTGCCTCTGACGGAGGAACCATACAATTTCTTTTTGATCTCGGAAAAGTTCCCGGTATTACTTACTATATTGATGTTAATACGATTCGCGTGATTGATTTGGATGCCATTCCTGAAGAAGTCAATTATGTAGAAAATGGCGGGTTTGAAGACGGAGACCTTACGGAGTGGAATACAACCAACAATCCTGGCGCCGGTATCAATATCACGGACGAAGATAAATTTGCAGGTTCACATTCTGTAAAGATGATTGCAGGTTCAAAATCTTCTGAAGCATATAATCTTCAGTTAGTAACTCCCGCAATTATATTAACTGCGGGTAAAGATTATACATTCTCATTTTATGTAAAATCGGATCAAGCAGGTAAAGGGCGTGTTTCATTTCCGGGATTAGATAGCGAATTTCCATGGATGAATTGGACAGGAAGCGGATCTTCCGAAGCCTTCACGACTTCATCTGCATGGCAGTTGGTTTCCGTAGATTTGAATAATCTTACTTATAAAGAAAGTTCCACAAGTTTGAAACTTAGTTTCGATATGGGTTATCTACCCGACGTTGTTTACTACATTGATGAGATAAAAATTATAGAAAAACAGCCGGCAGCGGAATCGGATGTTTCTATTCTTGCCTCCGGTCCCACCGTTATTGAAAAATCCGATGCTGAAAAAAAAGAAATTATCGGCATAGCTTTGGAAAAATGGATTAGGGAAATGGTATCTCATTACAAAGACAGAGTAAATGCTTGGGACGTAGTCAATGAACCGATGGATGACGGAAAGCCTTCTGCATTGAAAACCGGCGTTGGCAAAACCAATACGGCGAGTGATGAATTTTATTGGCAAGATTATTTGGGCAAGGATTATGCCGTAACTGCCATCAACTTAGCTCGTCAATACGGTA
>SNRY01000204.1_pt1 | contig 21764 bp, 7 predicted proteins | sample 4693421 | NCBI WGS metagenome assembly SNRY01 (sample SAMN11003215, study PRJNA524138) | termite gut metagenome | isolation source: Bacteroidetes bacterial symbionts from single cell of protist host amplifed... | host: Streblomastix strix ... | reverse complement strand
AGCGTGCCATTAAGACTGCCAATAGAATGCCCGTAGCGTAAACGGTCAGTAATATTAAACTTTGATTTTTCGGAAAGAAAGCCCCTACCAATAGCAGGTAAATGGGCAAGCGTGCGCTACATGACATTAACGGGTTGACCAGCATGGTTACCAACCTGCTTTTGTGATTCTCGATAGTGCGCGAAGCCATGATTGCCGGAACGTTGCAACCGAAACCCATCAACAACGGGATAAACGATTTTCCGTGCAACCCCATTTTATGCATAAGTTTATCCATGATAAAAGCTGCGCGTGCCATATATCCAGAATCTTCCATTATCGAAATAAAAAAATAGAGTATCATAATGTTGGGGAGAAAGACGATTACTCCGCCGGCTCCACCCACGATGCCGTCTATCAGCAAATCTTTTAAAGGACCTTCACCCACGTTGTGGCTCACCCAACTGCCGAAAGCATTGAAAAACCATTCAATTCCTTTCATCGGATATTTTCCGAATATAAAGGTACATTCAAACATCAAAAACATGAAAAGGATGAAAAGAGGAAAACCTAAAATGCGATTTGTTACTAAGGTATCAATAGCTTTGGTAACCTGTCTTTGTTCCAGACGATTGTCAATATAGGTTTCTTTCAGCGCACCGTTGATAAATCCGTATTTGGCATTGGTAACGGCAGATTCGGAATCTTCTTTCAGGGTGTCGGTGATGCGTTTGACGGCTTTATCTCTTTTCTTTATGATGTTTTCCGCATTAGGTAGTTCGCTAATCCACTGTTCTACCTCCTTATCCTTTTCCAATAGTTTTATAGCAAGGTAGCGGGTGGAGTATTTATAGCGGATAGATTCGTTGACGGATATTTCATCTTTTATTTCATCAATGGCTTTTTCCACTTCGGTGCCGTGATTGATGTGTATGTGTCTATATACAGCGTGGTGAAGTTTCTTGTCATGATACGTGTAGTCTTCGATATGTTCGTTATGTTGGGATTCGTTCACGTGCTCGTGATGCCAATCTTGTATTTCTTTGGCTATTTCGGGGTTAATGTTTCCTTCTTTGTCCACATAATCGGCTCCTTCATAAAGATTGATAATAATGTGGAAAAGGTCTTCAATGCCCCTGCTTTTTTTACAAACGGTGGGAACCATCGGTATGCCAAGGAGTTTACTTAGCAGGTGGTGATCGAGCGTATTGCCGCTTGCTTCCAACTCATCGTACATGTTCAGGGCTACCACCATACGGACGTCCATGTCGATAAGCTGGGTAGTGAGGAATAGATTCCGTTCCAAGTTTGAAGTATCAACTACATTGATGATGACATCCGGGGTTTGTTCTATAATATGGCGGCGGACGTATATTTCTTCGGGAGTATATGCCGACAAGGAGTATGTGCCGGGCAAATCAACAAGTTTAAAATGATAACCTTCAAAATCGAAATAACCCTCTTTTGCACTTACGGTTACTCCGCTGTAATTGCCTACATGCTCATGCGCCCCCGAAGCAAGATTGAATAGAGAAGTCTTTCCACAGTTTGGGTTTCCTATCAATGCCACATTGATAGTTCTTCTTTTTCCCAGAACTATCCGTTTCAGATTTTCGTCGTTAAAGTAGGTGGTGTATTCTTCTTTTAACATTTCGTTGTAGGAGAAGTCAGACTGTAGGGCTTGTTCTTTAGCTTCTTGTTCACTGATGATTTCAATCATTCCGGCTTCTTTACGCCGGAGGGATATTTCGTAACCTAATATTTTGTACTTAATCGGGTCGTTTAACGGGGCATTAAGCAGTACTTCCACTGTTTTCCCTTTGATAAATCCCATTTCTATGATACGTTTGCGGAAACCGCCGTGACCTATCACCTTAATCACAACTCCCTTTTCTCCTGTTTTCAGTTCGGATAAACGCATATAAATATTCCTGTTATTTTCTACAAAAGTAATCTATATCTTTCATTCAAAGAAATTATTTAGAATGTTTTTAAATAGTAAGTAACAATATTTATGTTTGAAAGATACCACAAATGAGGTATTTTTCCCTTTCTCTGTTTACTCTACTTTTGCTATTTGTTGGTATGCAATTAATTAATATTAATGCAAATGTGTAATTGTAGAAAATGGAAAAGATTGTGAAAACATTTATTTTAGTTGATAAACAGGATATAACCCGCTTAGGTATTTCTTTTCTGTTAAGACAGCCGGACATTCACGCCGAAATAATAGAGAAAGTAAGCACTCAAAATGAATTCACTGATCTGTTAGAAAAATATCAGGATGCAGTTGTTGTTTTGGATTTAGCATTTTCGGACTTTTTGAGTCTAAAAACAGTAATTGCATTTCACGAACGTTATCCTATGGTATATTGGTTATTTTTCAGCATAGAGATAAATGATGAATTGTTTTATCAATATTGTACCAATCCTTGTTTTAGCTTTGTGCTTAAGCAATGTGATTTTAATGAAATCAAAGCTGCCTTGATTTGTGCCGTCAAGGGGCATAATTTTATTTGTAGCTCAATAGCTCGTATATTTCTTCAATATCGTAAAGAAATAAACGATAAAAAAGAACGTTTGACCACTACGGAGAGAGAGATTCTAAAACTGATTGCAACGGGTAAATCGGCAAAGGAAATAGCAAATGGAAGAAATTTAAGCATCAACACCGTAGTTACCCATAAGAAGAATATTTTTCGCAAGTTGGAAGTAAATAGTGTATATGAAGCTACAAAATACGCACTTCGTACAGGATTGATCGATTCCATTGAGTATTATATCTGACAACCCGTAGTGAATTTTAAAAGCCTCTCATCCTCATCTAAGGTTCTCACGCAAAGATACCATACCGGTCCTTTTCTTCTTAATTTCTCTAACTTCTTAAATATATTTATATTTACCTCCTCAATCTCAATATTTTCAAAGGACTTAAATTTTTTATTAAATGGCAAGTATTCTAATAACCGGTGCAAGCGGATTTATCGGCAGTTTCATGACAGAAGAGGCATTAAACCGGAGCATGTCCGTATGGGCAGGAGTCCGGCAATCGAGCAGTAAAAGGTATTTGAACAATCAAAAAATCCGGTTCATAGAACTGGATTTTACCCATTCGGATATACTCCGTCAACAATTATCCTTACACAAAGCCGCCAACGGTACATTCGATTATATCATCCATTGTGCGGGAACGACCAAATGTGTTAACAAGAAAGACTTTGAAAACACGAATTACCTACAAACAAAACACTTCGTCAATACGTTAATAGAGTTGAATATGGTTCCTCTACAATTCGTTTTTATCAGTACATTAAGCATTTTTGGACCCATACACGAAAGAGATTACACTCTTATAAAAGAAGACGATATTCCCGCTCCCAATACGTTTTACGCCATCAGTAAATTAAAAGCGGAGCAGTACATACAAAACATTCCGGACTTCCCCTATGTTTTTTACCGTCCTACGGGAGTGTATGGACCACGCGACAAAGATTATTTTTTAATAGCAAAATCCGTTAAGAGGCATGTTGATTTCTCTGCCGGTTACAAACGGCAAGACATTACTTTTATTTATGTAAAAGACCTTGTGAAGGCTGTCTTTTTGGGGATTGACAAGAATGTGTCCCGCAGGGCTTATTTGGTTTCCGATGGCAAAACTTATCAAAGCTGCACATTTTCTAATTTAATAAAAACGGAATTAGGCATTTCTTTTCTAATGCGGTTAAGATGTCCGCTACCTGTTTTAAAGATAGTCTCTTTGGTTGCCGGCTTTTTTGCCGGTCTTACCAACAAGAGCAGTAGTACGCTCAATTCCGACAAATACAACATACTGAAACAAAGAAATTGGCGATGTGATATTACTCCTGTTATGCAAGAATTAGGGTTTACCCCCGACTATACGTTAGAAAGAGGAGTAAAAGAGACCGTTGCATGGTATAAAAACGAAGGGTGGCTTTAATCTCGTTCACTTTCCGTATTTTTCTTACTTTTTCTTCTTTCTGATTTTGTAATTATACTGACGACTGATACGCCCCTACTGTACGCATGTTTAGGAATTATATCCGTATTTTGTCCGATATATGTCCGATTCATCTCCGATCCATATCCGCTTCCCAAGCGGACATATATGCTCGAAGAAGCCCTCCGGATACGTCTTGGATTGTTTACGGACTACTAAGAACCTGAGTTCGACGAAAACTCAGTTTTATAGACAATTCCCAATCAGGCACAGTTCTCCCTTCGCACTTTCTACAAGTGGGTTTTTGAGTGCTTGTTATATTATTGATAATCAGCTATAAAAATAACATATTCAAGCTATATTTACCCTCTTTTTAGTCGCTTTTTTCGTCGAACTCAGGTCATGAGTATAAGAATGTGAGTGGAGAATTAGTTATTACATGGTGATAAATATTATAATGAATGAGAAAAATATCACTTACCTTTGTATTGCACGTGAAAACAAACCAAACAATAAAAGAAGTCTTATGCCACGTAAGGATATATGGATACTATCGTAAAAAAAACATATCCCGCATTAAAGATGCATTGTGCGGGATGTGCCACTAATATAGAAAAGACCGTTAAAAGATTGGAAGGAGTAAAAGACGCTTCGGTGAACTTTGCATCCGGTTTGCTTTCCATTACTTACGAATCCGGCAAGTTGACTCCTGAAGAGATACGAAAAGCGGTTGTGACAGCCGGTTATGATTTAATCATAGAAGAAGATAGTCAAAGAGAACGACATGCGGAGGAACAACAGAAACGATACCGCCAACTGAAACGAAAGGTAACAGGCACGGGGATACTTGCGTTTCCTGTGCTGGCGCTGTCCATGTGGTTTCCGCATATACCGTATGCCAATGAAATGATGTTAGTGCTTGCGTCCGTTGTATTGATATTTTTCGGGAGTTTGTTTTATGTGAATGCTTGGAAACAGGCAAGGTTGGGACGTAGCAATATGGATACACTCATAACGTTGAGTACTTCTATCGCCTTTCTGTTTAGCGTGTTCAATACCTTTTTTCCTGACTTTTGGCAGGAACGGGGCATTGAACCCCATGTTTATTATGAAGCGGTTGTAGTTATCATCGCTTTTGTCTTAACGGGTAAGTTACTGGAAGAACGCGCCAAAGGAAATACCTCATCCGCCATACAACGATTAATCGGACTGCAACCTAAAACAGCACGAATACAACGAAACGGGACGGAAATAGACATTCCTATCGGGCAGCTACAGACGAACGACCTTGTGATAGTCCGTCCGGGCGAACAAATTCCTGTAGACGGGCAACTCGTAACGGGTGAATCTTATGTGGACGAAAGTATGATTAGCGGTGAACCCATTCCCGTATCAAAGAAAAAAGGAGACAGGGTACTTGCCGGGACTATTAACCGGAAAGGAGCTTTTGTCATCAATGCTACGCAAGTGGGGAGTGAAACGGTGCTTGCACGGATTATCCGCATGGTACAGGAAGCACAAGGAAGCAAAGCCCCCGTTCAACGTATTGTTGATAAAGTAACGGGTATTTTTGTTCCTGTTGTATTGGGGATTGCTTTGTTGACTTTCACCGTTTGGATAGCGGTGGGTGGTATGGAATATTTCTTTCATGGTATGCTCTCGGCAGTTTCCGTGTTGGTTATTGCCTGCCCTTGTGCATTGGGATTGGCTACTCCTACGGCACTTATGGTGGGCATCGGTAAGGCTGCCAATCATCATATATTAATAAAAGATGCTTTGGCATTGGAGCAGATGCGCAAAGTAAATGCGGTGGTGCTTGATAAGACAGGGACACTAACGGAAGGACATCCCGTAGTTGTGGAATACTCTCAAAAAGATGGGCAGGATACTTTATTTAAAAGTATATTATTAGCTGCCGAAATGAGGTCGGAACACCCTTTGGCGGAGGCTATCGTCAATTTCTTGCAAGAAGAACAACTATCCCCCGTTTCGCCGGACGGTTTTGAGAGTATTACCGGAAAAGGTATTAAGGTGAGTTATGCCAGTAGAATATATTGGGTGGGAAGTCGTAAACTGGCAAATGATTTTCGGGCTGACATACCGGATACCTTATCCGAACCCTTATCCGGCGGAAACAGTATTGTTTACTTCGGACGGGAGAATGAATTGCTTGCCGTTATTACCGTTGCAGATAAGATTAAACCTACTTCCGCCGAAGCTATCACTCAATTGAAGCGTCAAGGCATTGATATTTATATGTTGACCGGAGACGGTGAACGTACTGCCTCCGCCGTAGCCGAACAATTGGGCATTGAGCGCTATATTGCCGAGGCTTTACCGGATGATAAACAAGCGTTTATCCGCAAGTTGCAATCACAAGGGAAAGTAGTGGCAATGGTGGGTGACGGTATCAATGATTCGCAAGCCTTAGCGTCTGCCGATGTAAGTATTGCACCGGGAAGAGGAACGGATATTGCGATGGATGTGGCTATGGTTACGCTGATGACTTCCGATTTATTGTTGCTTCCGAAAGCGTTCAAGCTGTCGAATCAAACAGTACGTCTTATTCACCGGAATTTGTTCTGGGCTTTCATTTACAATTTGATAGGTATCCCCATTGCTGCCGGAATGCTTTTTCCTGTCAACGGAATGCTTCTGAACCCGATGTTGGCAAGTGCAGCTATGGCGTTTTCATCTGTTAGCGTGGTATTGTCGTCTTTGTCTTTGGGAAAAAAGAAATTATAATCCGTCTCATTAAAAGATGCCATATTGTTAAATTCACAGATATAAATTATCTTTGCCTGCCATAAAACAAAGAATTTATCTGTTATCAATTTAATCGTACTAAAAAATAATATATGTTCGATAGTTTAAGCGAGAGACTGGAGAGGTCGTTTAAAATTCTAAAAGGTGAAGGCAAGATTACCGAGATCAATGTAGCCGAAACCTTGAAAGATGTACGCAAAGCCTTATTGAATGCCGACGTTAATTACAAAGTGGCGAAGACCTTTACCGATACGGTAAAAGAGAAAGCATTAGGGCAAAATGTGCTTACGGCTGTGAAACCAAGTCAGTTGATGATAAAGATTGTTCACGACGAACTCACTCAACTGATGGGAGGCGAAACGGCTGAGATTAACATCAAAGGACAACCGGCGGTGATTCTGATGTCCGGCTTGCAGGGTTCCGGTAAGACTACTTTTTCGGGGAAACTGGCACAAATGCTGAAAACCAAAAAGGGGAAGAAACCTTTGTTAGTAGCATGCGATATTTATCGTCCGGCTGCTATCGAACAGTTGCGCGTGTTGGCGGAACAAATCGAGGTACCTGTTTATTCCGAGCCGGATAGCCAAAACCCTGTTTCCATTGCTCAAAATGCCATTAAGCAGGCAAAAGCCAAAGGGAATGATTTGGTAATTGTCGATACGGCAGGGCGTTTGGCGATAGACGAGCAGATGATGAATGAGATTGCTGCTATCAAAGATGCCATTCATCCGAATGAAATACTTTTCGTTGTCGATTCGATGACGGGACAAGATGCTGTGAATACGGCTAAAGAATTTAACGACCGTCTGAATTTCGACGGCGTAGTACTTACCAAATTAGACGGTGATACTCGCGGTGGTGCGGCGCTTTCCATTCGTTCCGTTGTAAACAAGCCCATCAAGTTTGTAAGTACGGGGGAAAAGTTGGATGCAATTGACCAATTCCACCCTTCGCGTATGGCTGACCGTATTCTCGGCATGGGTGATATTGTTTCATTGGTAGAACGTGCCCAAGAGCAATATAACGAAGAAGAAGCCAGACGTTTGCAAAAGAAGATGGCTAAAAACCAATTCGATTTCAATGACTTCCTCTCCCAAATTGCCCAAATCAAAAAGATGGGTAATCTGAAAGACCTTGCTTCCATGATTCCCGGAGTGGGAAAAGCTATGAAAGACATTGATTTGGACGACAACTCTTTCAAAAGCGTTGAAGCTATTATTTACTCCATGACTCCAAAGGAGCGTGCCAATCCCGAAATGTTGAACGGCTCGCGCCGTACCCGCATTGCTAAAGGAAGCGGTACGAATATTCAGGAAGTGAATAATCTGTTGAAACGGTTTGAAGAAATGAAAAAGATGATGAAAAAGATGATGAAGCAAAAGAACTGAGAAAAAGATGATATATTATTCGCAGACACTTCGATCTCATTTCTTGAATTAGATTTTAAACGATATAAATATGCCCGAACAGAAAAATATAGAGAAACCTGGAAACGTCATCTCCCAGCAAATCAAAGAAGAAATTGCTGCCGAAGTAACGGAGATAGTTGCGTCGGGTGGTAAACGCCCCCACTTGGCAGCAATCCTCGTGGGACACGACGGTGGAAGTGAAACATACGTGGCATCGAAAGTAAAAGCCTGTGCCGAATGTGGTTTTAAATCTTCTTTAATACGTTATGAAGACAATGTAAGTGAAGAAGAATTATTGGCTAAAGTTCGCGAACTTAATGCAGATGCAGATGTAGACGGTTTCATCGTCCAGCTTCCCTTACCCAAACGCATTTCCGAACAAAAAGTAATTGAGACTATTGATTACCGTAAAGACGTGGACGGCTTCCACCCGATAAATGTCGGACGTATGTCTATCGGGCTTCCTTGTTACATTTCCGCCACCCCAAACGGCATTCTGGAACTGATGAAACGCTATAAGATAGAAACCGCAGGGAAGAAATGCGTTGTCTTGGGGCGAAGCAACATTGTAGGTAAACCGATGGCTATTTTGATGATGCAAAAGGCGTATCCGGGTGATGCCACCGTTACTGTCTGCCATAGCCGTTCCAAAGATTTGGTAAAAGAATGTAGAGAAGCGGATATTATTATTGCTGCATTAGGAAAACCCGAATTTGTAACTGCCGACATGGTAAAAGAAGGAGCAGTGGTTATTGATGTAGGTACTACACGCGTGCCGTCAGACAAAACAAAGTCGGGATTTAAGTTGACGGGAGATGTGAAATATGACGAAGTAGCTCCGAAATGTGCTTTCATTACACCTGTTCCCGGCGGTGTAGGTCCTATGACGATAGTATCACTAATGAAAAATACCCTTTTGGCAGGTAAAAAAGCCATTTATCAATAATTCTAACGATTATGAAACATTTTCTCCTTTTATTGTTCTTTCTTCTTTCTTTACCTTGCCGTTTCAACGCACAAGAAAGCAGTTTCACAGATACGATTACCGGCGATACCCTTCGGAAAATAACCTTATTGTTTGCCGGCGATTTGATGCAACATCAAGCACAAATAGATGCCGCTCGCATTTCCGAAAGCGGATATGACTATACCGAATGTTTCAAACATGTAAAAAAGGAAATAAGCAAAGCCGATGTTGCTATTGCTAATTTGGAAGTAACTCTGGCAGGTGCACCTTACACGGGTTATCCGCAATTCAGTGCTCCCGACGAGTATCTGGCTGCCATTAAAGATGCAGGTTTTGATGTATTGGTTACTGCCAATAATCATTCTTTGGATAGAGGTAAAGCAGGATTGGAACGCACCATTCTGATGCTTGATTCTTTGCATATTCCTCACACAGGTACATATATCAACGAAGAAGTACGCACCGATACCTATCCTTTATTAATCAAGCAAAACGGTTTCCGTATATCATTGCTCAACTATACTTACGGAACAAACAGTATTCAAGTGACTGCTCCCAATATTGTAAATTACATAGACAAGGAGATAATGGCAAGAGATATTGAACTGGCGAAAGCACAGCAACCGGATGCCATTATTGTTTGTATTCATTGGGGAGACGAATACCAGCTGCTTCCCAACGAAACTCAAAAGGAGTTGGCAGATTGGTTATTCTCTGAAGGGGTTACCCACATCATCGGCTCACATCCTCACGTAGTTCAACCGTTGGAATTGCGTACAGACACCATAAACGATACAAAGCATTTACTCGTCTATTCATTAGGTAATTTTATATCCAACATGTCCGCACCGAATACAGACGGAGGACTTCTTGTCAAACTTGAGTTGGAAAAAGACAGTGTTACCCGCGTAGGCAACTGCGAATACAGTATGATATGGACAGCCCGTCCGCCTATTGCCGGAGTGAAGATTCACACGTTGTTTCCCACTGATTATCCCTTATCTTCCGAAGCCAATATTCATATGCATCGCTTTACGGAAATTGCCCGTTCTCTTTTCAAAGAATACAATCAAGGAATTGAAGAATACTTCTTTGAAGAAAAATGATTGAAGTTTAGTTCCCCCAAATAAAAGACCTTTACATGCTCCCACCTATAATATCAAGTAATTCATTTGTAATAGCTTGTTGACGGGATTTATTGTATTGTATTGTCAAGTCTTGACACAATTCGTCTGCATTTTCTGTTGCCGTTTGCATGGATATTACTCGTGCGGCGTGTTCTGACGCATGAGAATCAAGTGATACCGTATATAATTTAAAATATAACACTTTGGGGATAAGTACGGTCATCAATTCCTGAACAGAAGGCTCGACAATGTAATCTTTTATTATTCCGTCTTTATTATCATCATTTTTCACAGTCATTTGACTTAAATCAATCGGAAGGAAAGGCTCCCGAACAAGTGTCTGTACTCCCGAAGATTTAAAATGATAATAAATCAACTCTACCTTATCTATCTCATTCGCCACAAAATCTTCCATGAGTTTGGAGGCCAATTGATAAGCTGCTTCATACGAAGGCTTATCGGCAATTGACTGATAACTGCCCAATTTTTTATATCCCAATCTTTTGACTGCTTCTTCAACCTTTCTTCCCACTGGATAAACTTGTACATCTTCCGCGCCAAGGTTCTTATATTTATTTACTACTTGTACAAGCTGCCTTATCAAACTAAATTGAGCAGTATGATGTCTCGTTTTCTGGATGCAGACGTTCCTTTTGAATCGTCCTATCTGGTTTCGAGACCGGTAAAACGTGCGGCTATTGTGGCATTTTCCTCAAATTCTTCTTTGTGCGGCGCTTTCAATACCAATATTATTAGGCAGCTTGTACAAGTAGTAAATAAATATAAGAACCTTGGCGCGGAAGATGTACAAGTTTATCCAGTGGGAAGAAAGGTTGAAGAAGCAGTCAAAAGATTGGGATATAAAAAATTGGGCAGTTATCAGTCAATTGCCGATAAGCCTTCGTATGAAGCAGCTTATCAATTGGCCTCCAAACTCATGGAAGATTTTGTGGCGAATGAGATAGATAAGGTAGAGTTGATTTATTATCATTTTAAATCTTCGGGAGTACAGACACTTGTTCGGGAGCCTTTCCTTCCGATTGATTTAAGTCAAATGACTGTGAAAAATGATGATAATAAAGACGGAATAATAAAAGATTACATTGTCGAGCCTTCTGTTCAGGAATTGATGACCGTACTTATCCCCAAAGTGTTATATTTTAAATTATATACGGTATCACTTGATTCTCATGCGTCAGAACACGCCGCACGAGTAATATCCATGCAAACGGCAACAGAAAATGCAGACGAATTGTGTCAAGACTTGACAATACAATACAATAAATCCCGTCAACAAGCTATTACAAATGAATTACTTGATATTATAGGTGGGAGCATGTAAAGGTCTTTTATTTGGGGGAACTAAACTTCAATCATTTTTCTTCAAAGAAGTATTCTTCAATTCCTTGATTGTATTCTTTGAAAAGAGAACGGGCAATTTCCGTAAAGCGATGCATATGAATATTGGCTTCGGAAGATAAGGGATAATCAGTGGGAAACAACGTGTGAATCTTCACTCCGGCAATAGGCGGACGGGCTGTCCATATCATACTGTATTCGCAGTTGCCTACGCGGGTAACACTGTCTTTTTCCAACTCAAGTTTGACAAGAAGTCCTCCGTCTGTATTCGGTGCGGACATGTTGGATATAAAATTACCTAATGAATAGACGAGTAAATGCTTTGTATCGTTTATGGTGTCTGTACGCAATTCCAACGGTTGAACTACGTGAGGATGTGAGCCGATGATGTGGGTAACCCCTTCAGAGAATAACCAATCTGCCAACTCCTTTTGAGTTTCGTTGGGAAGCAGCTGGTATTCGTCTCCCCAATGAATACAAACAATAATGGCATCCGGTTGCTGTGCTTTCGCCAGTTCAATATCTCTTGCCATTATCTCCTTGTCTATGTAATTTACAATATTGGGAGCAGTCACTTGAATACTGTTTGTTCCGTAAGTATAGTTGAGCAATGATATACGGAAACCGTTTTGCTTGATTAATAAAGGATAGGTATCGGTGCGTACTTCTTCGTTGATATATGTACCTGTGTGAGGAATATGCAAAGAATCAAGCATCAGAATGGTGCGTTCCAATCCTGCTTTACCTCTATCCAAAGAATGATTATTGGCAGTAACCAATACATCAAAACCTGCATCTTTAATGGCAGCCAGATACTCGTCGGGAGCACTGAATTGCGGATAACCCGTGTAAGGTGCACCTGCCAGAGTTACTTCCAAATTAGCAATAGCAACATCGGCTTTGCTTATTTCCTTTTTTACATGTTTGAAACATTCGGTATAGTCATATCCGCTTTCGGAAATGCGAGCGGCATCTATTTGTGCTTGATGTTGCATCAAATCGCCGGCAAACAATAAGGTTATTTTCCGAAGGGTATCGCCGGTAATCGTATCTGTGAAACTGCTTTCTTGTGCGTTGAAACGGCAAGGTAAAGAAAGAAGAAAGAACAATAAAAGGAGAAAATGTTTCATAATCGTTAGAATTATTGATAAATGGCTTTTTTACCTGCCAAAAGGGTATTTTTCATTAGTGATACTATCGTCATAGGACCTACACCGCCGGGAACAGGTGTAATGAAAGCACATTTCGGAGCTACTTCGTCATATTTCACATCTCCCGTCAACTTAAATCCCGACTTTGTTTTGTCTGACGGCACGCGTGTAGTACCTACATCAATAACCACTGCTCCTTCTTTTACCATGTCGGCAGTTACAAATTCGGGTTTTCCTAATGCAGCAATAATAATATCCGCTTCTCTACATTCTTTTACCAAATCTTTGGAACGGCTATGGCAGACAGTAACGGTGGCATCACCCGGATACGCCTTTTGCATCATCAAAATAGCCATCGGTTTACCTACAATGTTGCTTCGCCCCAAGACAACGCATTTCTTCCCTGCGGTTTCTATCTTATAGCGTTTCATCAGTTCCAGAATGCCGTTTGGGGTGGCGGAAATGTAACAAGGAAGCCCGATAGACATACGTCCGACATTTATCGGGTGGAAGCCGTCCACGTCTTTACGGTAATCAATAGTCTCAATTACTTTTTGTTCGGAAATGCGTTTGGGTAAGGGAAGCTGGACGATGAAACCGTCTACATCTGCATCTGCATTAAGTTCGCGAACTTTAGCCAATAATTCTTCTTCACTTACATTGTCTTCATAACGTATTAAAGAAGATTTAAAACCACATTCGGCACAGGCTTTTACTTTCGATGCCACGTATGTTTCACTTCCACCGTCGTGTCCCACGAGGATTGCTGCCAAGTGGGGGCGTTTACCACCCGACGCAACTATCTCCGTTACTTCGGCAGCAATTTCTTCTTTGATTTGCTGGGAGATGACGTTTCCAGGTTTCTCTATATTTTTCTGTTCGGGCATATTTATATCGTTTAAAATCTAATTCAAGAAATGAGATCGAAGTGTCTGCGAATAATATATCATCTTTTTCTCAGTTCTTTTGCTTCATCATCTTTTTCATCATCTTTTTCATTTCTTCAAACCGTTTCAACAGATTATTCACTTCCTGAATATTCGTACCGCTTCCTTTAGCAATGCGGGTACGGCGCGAGCCGTTCAACATTTCGGGATTGGCACGCTCCTTTGGAGTCATGGAGTAAATAATAGCTTCAACGCTTTTGAAAGAGTTGTCGTCCAAATCAATGTCTTTCATAGCTTTTCCCACTCCGGGAATCATGGAAGCAAGGTCTTTCAGATTACCCATCTTTTTGATTTGGGCAATTTGGGAGAGGAAGTCATTGAAATCGAATTGGTTTTTAGCCATCTTCTTTTGCAAACGTCTGGCTTCTTCTTCGTTATATTGCTCTTGGGCACGTTCTACCAATGAAACAATATCACCCATGCCGAGAATACGGTCAGCCATACGCGAAGGGTGGAATTGGTCAATTGCATCCAACTTTTCCCCCGTACTTACAAACTTGATGGGCTTGTTTACAACGGAACGAATGGAAAGCGCCGCACCACCGCGAGTATCACCGTCTAATTTGGTAAGTACTACGCCGTCGAAATTCAGACGGTCGTTAAATTCTTTAGCCGTATTCACAGCATCTTGTCCCGTCATCGAATCGACAACGAAAAGTATTTCATTCGGATGAATGGCATCTTTGATAGCAGCAATCTCATTCATCATCTGCTCGTCTATCGCCAAACGCCCTGCCGTATCGACAATTACCAAATCATTCCCTTTGGCTTTTGCCTGCTTAATGGCATTTTGAGCAATGGAAACAGGGTTTTGGCTATCCGGCTCGGAATAAACAGGTACCTCGATTTGTTCCGCCAACACGCGCAACTGTTCGATAGCAGCCGGACGATAAATATCGCATGCTACTAACAAAGGTTTCTTCCCCTTTTTGGTTTTCAGCATTTGTGCCAGTTTCCCCGAAAAAGTAGTCTTACCGGAACCCTGCAAGCCGGACATCAGAATCACCGCCGGTTGTCCTTTGATGTTAATCTCAGCCGTTTCGCCTCCCATCAGTTGAGTGAGTTCGTCGTGAACAATCTTTATCATCAACTGACTTGGTTTCACAGCCGTAAGCACATTTTGCCCTAATGCTTTCTCTTTTACCGTATCGGTAAAGGTCTTCGCCACTTTGTAATTAACGTCGGCATTCAATAAGGCTTTGCGTACATCTTTCAAGGTTTCGGCTACATTGATCTCGGTAATCTTGCCTTCACCTTTTAGAATTTTAAACGACCTCTCCAGTCTCTCGCTTAAACTATCGAACATATATTATTTTTTAGTACGATTAAATTGATAACAGATAAATTCTTTGTTTTATGGCAGGCAAAGATAATTTATATCTGTGAATTTAACAATATGGCATCTTTTAATGAGACGGATTATAATTTCTTTTTTCCCAAAGACAAAGACGACAATACCACGCTAACAGATGAAAACGCCATAGCTGCACTTGCCAACATCGGGTTCAGAAGCATTCCGTTGACAGGAAAAAGCATTCCGGCAGCAATGGGGATACCTATCAAATTGTAAATGAAAGCCCAGAACAAATTCCGGTGAATAAGACGTACTGTTTGATTCGACAGCTTGAACGCTTTCGGAAGCAACAATAAATCGGAAGTCATCAGCGTAACCATAGCCACATCCATCGCAATATCCGTTCCTCTTCCCGGTGCAATACTTACATCGGCAGACGCTAAGGCTTGCGAATCATTGATACCGTCACCCACCATTGCCACTACTTTCCCTTGTGATTGCAACTTGCGGATAAACGCTTGTTTATCATCCGGTAAAGCCTCGGCAATATAGCGCTCAATGCCCAATTGTTCGGCTACGGCGGAGGCAGTACGTTCACCGTCTCCGGTCAACATATAAATATCAATGCCTTGACGCTTCAATTGAGTGATAGCTTCGGCGGAAGTAGGTTTAATCTTATCTGCAACGGTAATAACGGCAAGCAATTCATTCTCCCGTCCGAAGTAAACAATACTGTTTCCGCCGGATAAGGGTTCGGATAAGGTATCCGGTATGTCAGCCCGAAAATCATTTGCCAGTTTACGACTTCCCACCCAATATATTCTACTGGCATAACTCACCTTAATACCTTTTCCGGTAATACTCTCAAAACCGTCCGGCGAAACGGGGGATAGTTGTTCTTCTTGCAAGAAATTGACGATAGCCTCCGCCAAAGGGTGTTCCGACCTCATTTCGGCAGCTAATAATATACTTTTAAATAAAGTATCCTGCCCATCTTTTTGAGAGTATTCCACAACTACGGGATGTCCTTCCGTTAGTGTCCCTGTCTTATCAAGCACCACCGCATTTACTTTGCGCATCTGCTCCAATGCCAAAGCATCTTTTATTAATATATGATGATTGGCAGCCTTACCGATGCCCACCATAAGTGCCGTAGGAGTAGCCAATCCCAATGCACAAGGGCAGGCAATAACCAACACGGAAACTGCCGAGAGCATACCATGAAAGAAATATTCCATACCACCCACCGCTATCCAAACGGTGAAAGTCAACAAAGCAATCCCCAATACAACAGGAACAAAAATACCCGTTACTTTATCAACAATACGTTGAACGGGGGCTTTGCTTCCTTGTGCTTCCTGTACCATGCGGATAATCCGTGCAAGCACCGTTTCACTCCCCACTTGCGTAGCATTGATGACAAAAGCTCCTTTCCGGTTAATAGTCCCGGCAAGTACCCTGTCTCCTTTTTTCTTTGATACGGGAATGGGTTCACCGCTAATCATACTTTCGTCCACATAAGATTCACCCGTTACGAGTTGCCCGTCTACAGGAATTTGTTCGCCCGGACGGACTATCACAAGGTCGTTCGTCTGTAGCTGCCCGATAGGAATGTCTATTTCCGTCCCGTTTCGTTGTATTCGTGCTGTTTTAGGTTGCAGTCCGATTAATCGTTGTATGGCGGATGAGGTATTTCCTTTGGCGCGTTCTTCCAGTAACTTACCCGTTAAGACAAAAGCGATGATAACTACAACCGCTTCATAATAAACATGGGGTTCAATGCCCCGTTCCTGCCAAAAGTCAGGAAAAAAGGTATTGAACACGCTAAACAGAAAGGCGATAGAAGTACTCAACGTTATGAGTGTATCCATATTGCTACGTCCCAACCTTGCCTGTTTCCAAGCATTCACATAAAACAAACTCCCGAAAAATATCAATACAACGGACGCAAGCACTAACATCATTTCATTGGCATACGGTATATGCGGAAACCACATGGACAGCGCCAGCACAGGAAACGCAAGTATCCCCGTGCCTGTTACCTTTCGTTTCAGTTGGCGGTATCGTTTCTGTTGTTCCTCCGCATGTCGTTCTCTTTGACTATCTTCTTCTATGATTAAATCATAACCGGCTGTCACAACCGCTTTTCGTATCTCTTCAGGAGTCAACTTGCCGGATTCGTAAGTAATGGAAAGCAAACCGGATGCAAAGTTCACCGAAGCGTCTTTTACTCCTTCCAATCTTTTAACGGTCTTTTCTATATTAGTGGCACATCCCGCACAATGCATCTTTAATGCGGGATATGTTTTTTTTACGATAGTATCCATATATCCTTACGTGGCATAAGACTTCTTTTATTGTTTGGTTTGTTTTCACGTGCAATACAAAGGTAAGTGATATTTTTCTCATTCATTATAATATTTATCACCATGTAATAACTAATTCTCCACTCACATTCTTATACTCATGACCTGAGTTCGACGAAAAAAGCGACTAAAAAGAGGGTAAATATAGCTTGAATATGTTATTTTTATAGCTGATTATCAATAATATAACAAGCACTCAAAAACCCACTTGTAGAAAGTGCGAAGGGAGAACTGTGCCTGATTGGGAATTGTCTATAAAACTGAGTTTTCGTCGAACTCAGGTTCTTAGTAGTCCGTAAACAATCCAAGACGTATCCGGAGGGCTTCTTCGAGCATATATGTCCGCTTGGGAAGCGGATATGGATCGGAGATGAATCGGACATATATCGGACAAAATACGGATATAATTCCTAAACATGCGTACAGTAGGGGCGTATCAGTCGTCAGTATAATTACAAAATCAGAAAGAAGAAAAAGTAAGAAAAATACGGAAAGTGAACGAGATTAAAGCCACCCTTCGTTTTTATACCATGCAACGGTCTCTTTTACTCCTCTTTCTAACGTATAGTCGGGGGTAAACCCTAATTCTTGCATAACAGGAGTAATATCACATCGCCAATTTCTTTGTTTCAGTATGTTGTATTTGTCGGAATTGAGCGTACTACTGCTCTTGTTGGTAAGACCGGCAAAAAAGCCGGCAACCAAAGAGACTATCTTTAAAACAGGTAGCGGACATCTTAACCGCATTAGAAAAGAAATGCCTAATTCCGTTTTTATTAAATTAGAAAATGTGCAGCTTTGATAAGTTTTGCCATCGGAAACCAAATAAGCCCTGCGGGACACATTCTTGTCAATCCCCAAAAAGACAGCCTTCACAAGGTCTTTTACATAAATAAAAGTAATGTCTTGCCGTTTGTAACCGGCAGAGAAATCAACATGCCTCTTAACGGATTTTGCTATTAAAAAATAATCTTTGTCGCGTGGTCCATACACTCCCGTAGGACGGTAAAAAACATAGGGGAAGTCCGGAATGTTTTGTATGTACTGCTCCGCTTTTAATTTACTGATGGCGTAAAACGTATTGGGAGCGGGAATATCGTCTTCTTTTATAAGAGTGTAATCTCTTTCGTGTATGGGTCCAAAAATGCTTAATGTACTGATAAAAACGAATTGTAGAGGAACCATATTCAACTCTATTAACGTATTGACGAAGTGTTTTGTTTGTAGGTAATTCGTGTTTTCAAAGTCTTTCTTGTTAACACATTTGGTCGTTCCCGCACAATGGATGATATAATCGAATGTACCGTTGGCGGCTTTGTGTAAGGATAATTGTTGACGGAGTATATCCGAATGGGTAAAATCCAGTTCTATGAACCGGATTTTTTGATTGTTCAAATACCTTTTACTGCTCGATTGCCGGACTCCTGCCCATACGGACATGCTCCGGTTTAATGCCTCTTCTGTCATGAAACTGCCGATAAATCCGCTTGCACCGGTTATTAGAATACTTGCCATTTAATAAAAAATTTAAGTCCTTTGAAAATATTGAGATTGAGGAGGTAAATATAAATATATTTAAGAAGTTAGAGAAATTAAGAAGAAAAGGACCGGTATGGTATCTTTGCGTGAGAACCTTAGATGAGGATGAGAGGCTTTTAAAATTCACTACGGGTTGTCAGATATAATACTCAATGGAATCGATCAATCCTGTACGAAGTGCGTATTTTGTAGCTTCATATACACTATTTACTTCCAACTTGCGAAAAATATTCTTCTTATGGGTAACTACGGTGTTGATGCTTAAATTTCTTCCATTTGCTATTTCCTTTGCCGATTTACCCGTTGCAATCAGTTTTAGAATCTCTCTCTCCGTAGTGGTCAAACGTTCTTTTTTATCGTTTATTTCTTTACGATATTGAAGAAATATACGAGCTATTGAGCTACAAATAAAATTATGCCCCTTGACGGCACAAATCAAGGCAGCTTTGATTTCATTAAAATCACATTGCTTAAGCACAAAGCTAAAACAAGGATTGGTACAATATTGATAAAACAATTCATCATTTATCTCTATGCTGAAAAATAACCAATATACCATAGGATAACGTTCGTGAAATGCAATTACTGTTTTTAGACTCAAAAAGTCCGAAAATGCTAAATCCAAAACAACAACTGCATCCTGATATTTTTCTAACAGATCAGTGAATTCATTTTGAGTGCTTACTTTCTCTATTATTTCGGCGTGAATGTCCGGCTGTCTTAACAGAAAAGAAATACCTAAGCGGGTTATATCCTGTTTATCAACTAAAATAAATGTTTTCACAATCTTTTCCATTTTCTACAATTACACATTTGCATTAATATTAATTAATTGCATACCAACAAATAGCAAAAGTAGAGTAAACAGAGAAAGGGAAAAATACCTCATTTGTGGTATCTTTCAAACATAAATATTGTTACTTACTATTTAAAAACATTCTAAATAATTTCTTTGAATGAAAGATATAGATTACTTTTGTAGAAAATAACAGGAATATTTATATGCGTTTATCCGAACTGAAAACAGGAGAAAAGGGAGTTGTGATTAAGGTGATAGGTCACGGCGGTTTCCGCAAACGTATCATAGAAATGGGATTTATCAAAGGGAAAACAGTGGAAGTACTGCTTAATGCCCCGTTAAACGACCCGATTAAGTACAAAATATTAGGTTACGAAATATCCCTCCGGCGTAAAGAAGCCGGAATGATTGAAATCATCAGTGAACAAGAAGCTAAAGAACAAGCCCTACAGTCTGACTTCTCCTACAACGAAATGTTAAAAGAAGAATACACCACCTACTTTAACGACGAAAATCTGAAACGGATAGTTCTGGGAAAAAGAAGAACTATCAATGTGGCATTGATAGGAAACCCAAACTGTGGAAAGACTTCTCTATTCAATCTTGCTTCGGGGGCGCATGAGCATGTAGGCAATTACAGCGGAGTAACCGTAAGTGCAAAAGAGGGTTATTTCGATTTTGAAGGTTATCATTTTAAACTTGTTGATTTGCCCGGCACATACTCCTTGTCGGCATATACTCCCGAAGAAATATACGTCCGCCGCCATATTATAGAACAAACCCCGGATGTCATCATCAATGTAGTTGATACTTCAAACTTGGAACGGAATCTATTCCTCACTACCCAGCTTATCGACATGGACGTCCGTATGGTGGTAGCCCTGAACATGTACGATGAGTTGGAAGCAAGCGGCAATACGCTCGATCACCACCTGCTAAGTAAACTCCTTGGCATACCGATGGTTCCCACCGTTTGTAAAAAAAGCAGGGGCATTGAAGACCTTTTCCACATTATTATCAATCTTTATGAAGGAGCCGATTATGTGGACAAAGAAGGAAACATTAACCCCGAAATAGCCAAAGAAATACAAGATTGGCATCACGAGCACGTGAACGAATCCCAACATAACGAACATATCGAAGACTACACGTATCATGACAAGAAACTTCACCACGCTGTATATAGACACATACACATCAATCACGGCACCGAAGTGGAAAAAGCCATTGATGAAATAAAAGATGAAATATCCGTCAACGAATCTATCCGCTATAAATACTCCACCCGCTACCTTGCTATAAAACTATTGGAAAAGGATAAGGAGGTAGAACAGTGGATTAGCGAACTACCTAATGCGGAAAACATCATAAAGAAAAGAGATAAAGCCGTCAAACGCATCACCGACACCCTGAAAGAAGATTCCGAATCTGCCGTTACCAATGCCAAATACGGATTTATCAACGGTGCGCTGAAAGAAACCTATATTGACAATCGTCTGGAACAAAGACAGGTTACCAAAGCTATTGATACCTTAGTAACAAATCGCATTTTAGGTTTTCCTCTTTTCATCCTTTTCATGTTTTTGATGTTTGAATGTACCTTTATATTCGGAAAATATCCGATGAAAGGAATTGAATGGTTTTTCAATGCTTTCGGCAGTTGGGTGAGCCACAACGTGGGTGAAGGTCCTTTAAAAGATTTGCTGATAGACGGCATCGTGGGTGGAGCCGGCGGAGTAATCGTCTTTCTCCCCAACATTATGATACTCTATTTTTTTATTTCGATAATGGAAGATTCTGGATATATGGCACGCGCAGCTTTTATCATGGATAAACTTATGCATAAAATGGGGTTGCACGGAAAATCGTTTATCCCGTTGTTGATGGGTTTCGGTTGCAACGTTCCGGCAATCATGGCTTCGCGCACTATCGAGAATCACAAAAGCAGGTTGGTAACCATGCTGGTCAACCCGTTAATGTCATGTAGCGCACGCTTGCCCATTTACCTGCTATTGGTAGGGGCTTTCTTTCCGAAAAATCAAAGTTTAATATTACTGACCGTTTACGCTACGGGCATTCTATTGGCAGTCTTAATGGCACGCT
>SNRY01000203.1_pt1 | contig 21891 bp, 16 predicted proteins | sample 4693421 | NCBI WGS metagenome assembly SNRY01 (sample SAMN11003215, study PRJNA524138) | termite gut metagenome | isolation source: Bacteroidetes bacterial symbionts from single cell of protist host amplifed... | host: Streblomastix strix ... | reverse complement strand
GCTTGCGCTTTGGCTTCATCGGTAGTCAGAGGTTTTTCGGTAATGATATTCGCGCCCAATTCCATTCCACGGACAATATAGTGGTGATGGGTGGATACAGGAATCCAGACCGGTACAAGACGTGAATTATGACGAAATCGTTCTATTTAAAAACTTCTCAAAAAGGGAATACATCCATATACCGTTCGGAACGTCAGGACACGGCGGCGGCGATCAGTTATTGAAAGACCAACTGTTTCTACCCGATATTGACGACCCGTACAAACAATGCGCCGATATGCGCGACGGCGTTTTTGCCTGTCTGGTAGGAATATCCGCTCGAAAAAGCATAGCTTCGGGTCAACCCGTAAGAATCGCCGATTTGACAACCCTCGAACCACAGGCAATAAAACAATACAGGCGGATATTATAAATTATATAGCGATTAGTCATTCGTTTGAAAATATAGAATCATGAAGAAATTAAATAAACAGACTGCCTTAAAAGGCGTGTACCCTGAACGGATTATACAGTTTGGGGAAGGAAACTTTCTCAGGGCTTTCGTTGATTGGATTGTTTGGAATATGAACAAGAAAGCGGGGTTCGACAGCAGTGTCGTTGTGGTGCAACCTATTGAAAGAGGTATGGCGGATAAACTGAATGAGCAAGACGGACTCTATCACGTCAATCTGCAAGGGCTGGAAAAAGGAGAGGCGGTAAACAGCCTGACCCTGATTGACGTAATTAGCCGCGCACTGAATCCTTATACTCAATTCGATACGTTCTTGCAATTGGCAGAACAACCCGAAATCCGGTTCGTAATATCAAATACTACCGAAGCGGGTATCGCCTTTGACCCCTCTTGCAAACTAACGGACAGATCGGCTGCTTCTTATCCCGGAAAGCTGACGCAACTGCTTTATCACCGCTACCGGACATTTAATGGCGACAAGAGTAAAGGATTAATCATATTCCCCTGCGAATTGATTTTCCTTAACGGGCATAAATTGAAAGAGACCATCCTTCAATACATCGAATACTGGGAGTTAGACGAAGCCTTCAGGGAATGGTTCCATGAAGCCTGCGGCATTTATGCCACCTTGGTGGATCGTATTGTTCCCGGTTTTCCGGCAAAGGACATTGCCGGAATAAAAGAGGAACTGCAATACGACGACAATCTGGTAGTACAGGCGGAAATCTTCCATTTATGGGTGATTGAAGCGCCCCGGGAAGTAGCAAAGGAATTTCCTGCCGACCGGGCAGGCTTGAACGTATTGTTCGTGCCGAGCGAAGAACCCTACCACGAACGGAAGGTAACGCTACTCAACGGACCGCATACGGTGCTCTCGCCGGTTAGTTTCCTGTCGGGCATTACGATTGTGCGCGATGCCTGCCGGCATGAGATTATCGGTCAATATATCCGCAGGGTTATGTTTGACGAATTGTCGGAAACGTTGAATCTTCCGGAAGAGGAACGGACCCGATTTGCCAGCGATGTGCTGGAACGTTTCAACAATCCGTTTGTGGATCATCAGGTAACAAGCATCATGTTGAACTCCTTCGCCAAATACAAAACGCGCGACCTTCCGGGGTTGAAAACGTATCTCCGGCGGAAAGGCAAGCTACCCGAAGGATTGGTATTGGGATTGGCTGCCATCGTTACCTATTACAAAGGAGGTGTCCGTGATGACGGCGTAGCCATCGTTCCGAACGATGCGCCGGAAATCCTGTCGCTGTTAAAAGACTTGTGGACAGGCAAGGATATGGAAAAGATAGCCGAAGGCGTATTGAGCGCCGCCTTTATTTGGGAGGAAGACCTGAGTAAACTGCCCGGATTAACGGAAATGCTTACCTCGTATTTAGAGTCCATTCAGCGGGAAGGAATGCTTCAAACAGTAAAAAACCTCCTTTCATGAACCGGTGTATCAAAATAAACAAGTCCGACAACGTGGCAGTTGCCATAACAGCCCTGTCGAAAGGAGAGAAGTTACAGATTGGTGAAACGGAGATAACGGTATGCAGCGATATTCCACCCGGTCATAAAATAGCGTTAACGCGCTTCGCATCCGGCGACAACATTATCAAATACGGATTCCCTGTGGGACATGCCTGTGAACCCATCTCGCAGGGTGGTTTGGTAAACGAAATAAACATCAAAACAAACCTGGAAGGACTTTTGAATTACTCCTACCAGCCCTCGTTAACGCCCCTGCACAGTGAGCCAACGACTCTCACTTTCAAAGGATACCGGCGAGAAAACGGAGAGGCAGGGATACGGAACGAACTGTGGATTATCCCCACCGTAGGGTGTATAAACGGCATTTGCCGACAACTGGCTGAGGAGTTGCGCATCGAAACGCAGGGAAAGGAAGGAGTGGATGCTATCGTAGCCTTCCCGCATAATTACGGTTGCTCGCAGTTGGGAGACGACCATGAGAATACCCGTAAAATCTTACGCAATATGGTAAGGCATCCGAATGCGGGGGGAGTGCTCATCGTAGGCTTGGGATGCGAAAACAACCAGCCGGAGGCTTTCCGCAAATTCTTAGGCGATTACAATCCGCAACGGGTGCGCTTCATGGTTGCACAAGAAGCGGACGATGAAATAGAAACCGGCAGGCAGCTGTTGAGGGAACTCTACGCCGTTGCCTCAAAGGACAAACGTACAGACATTCCTTTGTCCGAATTAAAAGTAGGGTTGAAATGCGGAGGCTCCGACGGCTTCTCCGGTATTACAGCCAATCCGTTGTTGGGCGCTTTCTCCGACTTCTTGGCGGCGCAGGGAGGAACAACCGTATTGACGGAAGTCCCTGAGATGTTCGGTGCGGAAACTTTATTGATGAACCGGAGCGCTTCCAAAGAGGTATTCGATAAAACCGTACAGCTCATCAACAGTTTCAAAGCCTACTTTATTGCCTGCAATCAGCCTGTTTACGAAAACCCTTCGCCCGGAAACAAAGCCGGCGGAATCTCTACATTGGAGGAGAAATCTTTGGGTTGCACGCAAAAATCGGGAACGTCAGCCGTTCAGGATGTCTTGCTCTACGGCGACCTGCTCAAGACGAAAGGCTTGAACCTGCTGAGCGCCCCCGGAAACGACCTCGTAGCCGCTACGGCATTAGCCGCCTGCGGCTGTCAACTGATACTCTTTACCACAGGGCGAGGAACGCCTTTCGGAACGTTCGTTCCTACCCTAAAGATTGCAACAAACACAGATTTATACAACCGCAAACCCCGTTGGATTGATTTCAATGCCGGCGCGTTGCTTGAAGGAGAAGATATGGAATCCGTATGCGAACGATTCGCCCGCTTCATCCTTCATATTGCCGGCGGTGCGCCAACCAATCAAGAGAAGAATGGCTATCGCGAAATAGCCATCTTCAAAACAGGAGTTACCCTTTAAAGTAATTATAACGGAATATATTCCACAAAAGCCTCTATCGCTTCGTATGAAGCAAGTCCAAGATTGTCATACAGCATGGCGGTAGCTCGGTTACGCTCTTCGGCGCGTTGCCAAAAGAGTCGTTCGTCATCTCCCATGTACGGTGCGCTTTCCATTTGCGACTGATGCTTGAGGATGGAATGGCGTTTCTTGCGAAGTTCTTCCGGGCTAATCGGCACAGCCATCTCAATGTTCTCAATTTCCCATTCAGCCCACGCACCGCGATACATCCATATACGGCAATCTTTCAACCATCCGGCATTTTCTTCTTTCTCCAAATCTATGGCGGCAAATACAGCATCGGTACAAACGCGATGTGTGCCGTGGGGATCGGCTAAATCGCCGGCAACGAATATTTGATGCGGTCGTATTTCCCGAAGCAACCGGCGAACAATGCTCACATCTTCCTCCCCTATGGGGTTCTTCTGAATCTTCCCCGTTTCATAAAACGGCAAGTCAAGGAAATGACACCGGGACAAGGGAATGTTATTATAAGTAGATGCCGTGCGTGCCTCACCCCGGCGAATCAGCCCTTTAAGGGTTAGAACGTCTTGCGTATCCAAATCGCCTTCTTTCTTTTCCCGGAGGAATTTGCGCACTTCGGCATACTTCTCTTTGATGATAGTGTTTCCGGCATTATCAAACAATTGATTGAACCCATTAATGAAATGCAGGAAACGAACCACTTCTTCATCGCCTACGGCAATATTACCGGAGCTTTCATAAGCTACGTGAACCTCGTGCTCCTGCTCTACCAGCCTGCGAAGTGTACCACCCATGGAAATAACGTCGTCATCGGGATGCGGAGAGAATATAATCACGCGCTTGGGATAGGGCGTTGCCCGTTCGGGGCGGTATGTATCATCCGCATTGGGTTTGCCGCCGGGCCATCCGGTAATAGTATGCTGCAAATCGTTGAATATCTTTATATTCACATTGTAGGCGGAGCCAAAGAGCGCCAAGAGTTCGCTTAAGCCGTTCTTGTTATAATCCTCATTGGTTAGTTTCAGAATAGGCTTTTGTATCAATGAACAAAGCCAAACGATAGCGCTGCGTATCAGTTTATCGTTCCATTCGCACGAGGTTACCAGCCAAGGTCTCTGGATGCGCGTCAGGTGTGCCGCCGCCGAGAGGTCGAGCACCACTTGTGCATTGTTATGTGTTTGCAGGTACGAAGCGGGAATCGTATCCGTTACCTTGCCTTCTACACATTGCTTGATTTTATCCGCTTTACCTTCTCCCCATGCCATCAGGAATATCTTTTTGGCGGAAAGAATGGTGGATACACCCATCGTAATGGAGCTAACAGGAGTATTTTCTATGTTCCCGAAGAACTTAATCGCGTTGTTTCGCGAATCCGCATCCAGCAGAATAAGCCGTGTAGTAGAGTTTAAGCGGGAGCCGGGTTCATTGAAAGCAATATTCCCTACGTGACCGATACTTAACAACACACTATCAATACCGCCGAAATGCTCGATGCGCTGCTCATACGTGCGACAGTATTCAAAGATCGCATCCTTGGGAATCGTTCCGTCGGGAGTAAATATGTTCTGTTTGTCAATATCTACATGGTCTAGGAACATTGTTTTCAATCTGTTGAAATTACTGTTGACGGCATCGGGGATTAATGGATAATACTCATACAGGTTGAATACCACTACATTGTGGAAACTAAGCTTTTCTTCTTGATGTATGCGGATAAGTTCCGAATATACATTGCGTGGTGAATCGCCCCCAGGCAGAGCCAATACACAGAAGCCGGACTTCTTTTGTTTCTCGCGGATTATTCGTGCTATTTCACCGGCAATGTACTTTGCACCCTCTTCCACAGATTCGTAAATATCCGTAGGAATCTTTTCGAACCGCGTTAATGCAGACTTTTCGAATGCGTTTTCGGGCTTGTAGTATTTAGTAGAAACCCGGTTGAGCGTAATTTGAGAGGTGAGATTAGTCTTCATAGGTTTATTTCTTTAGAGTTGGTTATACGGCCGGCAAGCTGTTTCCATTTATTTTCCGGTATAAATCAAGTGCAAATACATCGGTCATTCCCGATATATAATCAAGCGCCGCTTGTATTCGTTCGTGGAGTGAAGCGGCTTTTATGTCGTATTGCTCCGATACGCGATTGATTAGTAATTGGGAATATACTTTCTCCGGAGAAGTTACAGCATCCACCATCAGATTGACTAAAGTGCTAAGAACGCGGAATCCCGCCAGTTCAACGTCAAGTACTTCGCGAGAACAATAGATTTTATCCGTCGCCACTTGGGTACATCTTTGGTATGCCGTTGCGGCACGTCCGGCCATCTGCATAATTAGCGAACCTCTAAACGCGCCCGAAAGAATCTTTTCCTCATTTGCTAAGAAAACCGCGGTACACTCCTTTATCAGCAAACCGATAACCGACGAACAAAGGTACGCAATTTGTTCGTTTACATCACTCACGATAGTGAATGTGCGGTCAATGCGTTTCCGCCGTTCATCATCGAAGTAACTTAAAAGTAGCTCTTTGGTTTCTTCGGTAGCCAATATCTTCAGCTTATGTGCATCTTCAATATCCATCATCTGGTAACAAATATCATCTGCCGCTTCCACTAAATAGACCAAAGGATGGCGGGCGTATTTCAATGGCTGCCCACTTAGCTTTAACAAGCCTAACTCATCAGCTACACACCGGAAGCTATCTTCTTCCGAAGTAAAGAAACCAAATTTCGATTGATTCTCTGCCAAACACGAAGAAAAAGGATATTTGACAATGGATGCCAGGGTAGAATACGTCATAGCGAATCCTCCCTTTCGCCTCCCTTTGAATTGGTGAGTCAGCAGCCGGAAAGCATTGGCATTTCCTTCAAAATGAACAAAGTCGTTCCACTGTGCATTGGTTAAGCATTCTTTCAGTTCCAGCCCCTTCCCTTCCGAGAAATAAGTGGAAATAGCACGTTCACCGGCATGACCGAAAGGAGGATTACCCATATCGTGCGCCAAACAAGCAGCGGAAACAATAGCGCCTATTTCGGGCAAGAATGTATTTTGCAACTCCGGTTGCTGGATAAGAATAGCTCTTGCCATATCATTGCCTAATGAACGCCCCACACAAGCTACTTCAAGACTATGCGTCAGCCGGTTATGCACAAATACACTTCCCGGCAAAGGAAATACCTGCGTCTTATTCTGCAATCGCCGGAATGGAGCCGAAAATATCAAGCGGTCATAATCCCGTTGAAATTCCGAGCGGTTTTCCTGCCGCTCTTCGTGAAATTCTTCCATGCCAAAGCGCTTAGCAGATAGTATGCTTCTCCAATCCATAACAGTCTATTTCCAAATACAAAAGTAAATAAAGTTGTAAGACATACAAAAAAACGGTACTCCGATTCTCATCGTAGTACCGCTACAACACAAACACAAAATAAAACACGACAAAACTACTTGCGTCTTACTCATCTACAAATAAGATTGTAAACTGACATTTGCAGGTATTCACATACATACCAATGCTTTCAAGTAAGTTCGCAAATATAAACAAACATAGGATTATAATTGTTTCATGTTGAATGTTAATAATGTCAAACAGTAATCACGTTACGTCAAATGAACCAACGTACATAACAAAAGTCTTGCCGATGAGGCAAATCCGGATGTTGCGGGAACATACGGTAAGCCACCCTGAAGTTCCCGGAATTATTTGATTTATACTTCAATTGGAAAGTGTGAAGGTTGCCTTCTTGCTTGACCATCTTAAAGGGTTCTGCGTCATAAATGTGTTGTTTGCCTTCCGCATCGAAATACGTTATTACCAATTCTACGCCGATAGCGTTGTCCAGCCCTTTTTCGTCAATTACATAAGTAATGTTGTACTCCTTTCCGCTCTCAATGGAGGCATTGATAACTTCTTCGGATTTCTCAAAGGAAACAACTTCTATCGAATCCCATTTCTCTACCACCTGCTCTTTCCATGCCGCAATCTCTTTGGCTTTGGCATTGTTGTCAGCGGATAGCATCTTAAACCGCTTTGACTGTTTGTTGTAGAATTTATTGAAATAATCGTCAAGCTGGCGCTTCATCGTATAATGGGGGGCTATATCGGAAATAGATTTCTTGATACACTTTATCCAACCTTCGGAATAACCTTTCTTGCCGCGAGCGTAGTACAAAGGCAGAATATCCGTTTCCAACATGGTGTATATAGTGGCTGCGTCCAATTGGTCTTGATGTTCTTGATTTTGGTAAGCACGCTTTTCTGTCAATGCCCAGCCCGCTCCTTCGCGATAGCCTTCCAGCCACCAGCCATCTAATACGGAAAAGTTAAGTACACCGTTCATCAAAGCCTTTTCGCCCGATGTACCCGATGCTTCGAGCGGACGGGTAGGAGTATTCAGCCAAATATCCACTCCTGTAACGAGACGACGCGCCAACTGCATATCGTAATTTTCGAGGAAAATAATCTTACCCAGAAACTCGGGCCGACGGGATATTTCAATAATTCGTTTAATCAAACCCTGCCCTGCCCCATCATATGGATGAGCCTTACCCGTATATAAAAACTGTACCGGATAATTGGGGTTATTCACAATCTTTGCCAAACGGTCGAGGTCGGTAAACAACAGGTGAGCGCGCTTATAAGTAGCAAACCGGCGACCAAAACCAATTAACAGTGCGTTCGGGTTGATGCTGTCCGTCAAAGAAACGATGCGCGTAGGGTCTCCTTGATTCTTAAGCCATGTTTCTTTGAATTGTTTGCGGATAAAGTCCACGAGTTTGTTCTTCATGGCTTTGCGCACTTCCCAAATTTCAGCATCGGGCACTTTCTCAATGGCTTTCCATATTTTCTCATTGGATTGGTCATTCAAGAAATTCTGGTCAAAGTATTTAGCATAAAGCTGTTTCCACTCCGTTGCGCTCCAAGTGGGAAAATGCACGCCGTTAGTTACATAGTTCACATGGTTTTCTTCGGGGAAGTACCCTTTCCAGATGGAAGAAAACATTTCCTGAGAAACTTTTCCGTGCAACCAACTCACACCGTTTACTTGCTGGGAAGTGTTGCAGGCAAAAACCGACATACAAAACTTTTCCTCTTTGTCACCCGGATTGTTACGTCCCAAATCCATCAAATCGTCCCACGTAAGTCCCATTTTATCCGCATACCCCCTCATGTATTTGCCGAAAAGGTTTTCTGCAAAATAATCATGCCCCGCAGGAACTGGTGTATGAACGGTATAAAGGGATGAAGCGCGAACCAATTCGATGGCTTGATTGTACGTCAATCCTTTTGCTACATACTCACAAATACGCTGCACGTTGATCAATGCGGCGTGTCCTTCGTTACAATGGTAAACATCTTTTTTAATGTCCAACGCCTTTAACGTCAGCATACCGCCGATGCCCAACAGGATTTCCTGTTTCAAACGGTTTTCCCAATCACCTCCATAAAGCTGATGGGTAATGGAACGGTCGAATTCGCCGTTCAGTTCGCTGTCTGTATCCAACAGATACAAAGGAACCCGTCCTACTTGCACTTTCCAAATATTTGCGTGAACATAATAATCCAAATAAGGCACATCCACCATCAGTGGGTGTCCTTCGGAATCCGTAACCCTTTCTATGGGAAGATTGCCGAAATTCTGGGCTTCGTAGTTGGCTACTTGCTGTCCTTCCATAGAAAGGGTCTGGGTAAAATAGCCATAGCGATAGAGGAAGCCTACCCCGCAAAGGTCAACGTTGCTATCGGAAGCCTCTTTTAAATAATCACCTGCCAATACCCCCAAACCGCCGGAATATATTTTGAGTATGTTGTTCAACCCGTATTCCATACTGAAGTAAGCCACCGACGCACGTTTTGCGTCCGGTTTCACACTCATATAGTTATCGAATTTGGTATAAACTTCATCCAATTTTCGTATAATATCTTCCTTTTTAGCCAATCTTTCCAATTCTTCATAGCTCATGCGTTTCAACAAAGACACGGGATTATGGCCTGATTCTTTCCAGAATTCCGCATTCAGTTCTTTAAATAAGTCAAGAGCCTCATAATTCCATGACCACCAAATGTTCTGGGATATTTCAAATAGTTTTTGCAACTTTTCAGGAAAACGGGAATGTACCGTAATCTCTCTCCAATTTGGAGTATTTACATTACTAACTTTGATTTTCATATTTGTATATGTATGTGTGTGCGTGAACTTGTTATTATATAGCTATATGTTATTATAACATATTTTATCCCTGTTTGTTCATTTCCGTTTACCGGCGTTGCGAAGAGCTATGTCATAAGCCTCATAATAATGGGCGATAAAATATTTCCATAACGCCTGCTCCGCAATACCGGCAGCGCAAGCGCGTATCTTCTCCATTTCTTTTTTCGTTTTGGTGGAATACGCAAATATGGTGTCTTTAACGGCATCAACCACCTCAAAATAGTTGTTGTCCGACCGGTGGAGCACTTCCACGCCATCGTCAATACCATGCCAATTCTCCAACCCCTGTACCCAACGACCAAAGCCGGCAAGGTCCGTCGTTATTGTGGGAACTTTAAACGCGATGCTTTCCAACGGGGTGTATCCCCACGGTTCGTAGTAGGAAGGGTACACGCTCAAATCCTGTCCCAACAGTAAATCGTAGTATTTCATGTTGAAAATACCGTCCTCACCGTCCAAATAACAAGGAACAAAAAGAACTTTTACTTTATCTTCCGGATAGTTGTTCATACCGATATGCCTCAACATGCCGAGCGTTCTGTCTTCCGCTCCGTTTTGCAACCAATGGGTGATAAAGGGTATTTCGAGCGGTTCGATAAATGTTTCTTTACTTTGTAAACGGCTCTGAAGGTCTTGACGGGCTTTCCCTACCCATGCGGGTACGGTAATAAAAGCCAATACGTTTTTTCCCAGATTCTTATCTGCCTGCAACCGGCTCAATGATCGCAGATAAACGTCAAGCCCTTTGTTCTTGAACTCATAACGTCCGCTTGTGCCTACAATTAAAGTATCATCGTTCCAGTTTGTTCCGAAGAGTTTATTGGCAACATTCAGCATCGTTGCGCGGGCATCTTTCCGTTTGGTTGCATAGGAAACGCCTTTCGGCACAAAATTATCTTCAAATCCGTTTGGGAGAATAACATCCGGAGTTTTATCAAGCAGCTCTTTACATTCGTTACCCGTTATCTCGCTTACCGTAGTAAAGCAATCCACATGCTCTGCCGTTTGTTTTTCTATGGAATGTTTCGATTCCATATTTAGTTCCCACGCCATTTGATCGCCGTTATAAGCAAAAAGATAATCGTACAGGGGTTTATCGTTTCCGGCAATGGAACGTCCGATAGATGTGGCGTGAGTTGTGAAAATGGTAGCTATTTGCGGAATCGCTTTTTGCAGATAAAGCGCTCCTAAGCCTGTCATCCATTCGTGTGCGTGGTATATAACCTTATCTGTTTTCGACAGGTTGTAATTGTAAAAACTCTCCATCACCTTCCCTGCAGCGTAGGAAAACATGGAAGCTTCGTCGTAATCACCGTAAGCATGCAGGGAATCTACCTGGAAGTTTTCCCATGCCCAAGTATAGATGCTATCCTTTTGCGCATAAAACGGACGGAAATCCACCAATATCACAATGGGATTACCCGGTATATTCCAACGCCCGGTTCTGATTAAGAGATTGTCTTTCTCACAAGCGTGTTGTTTCCACCCTGTATAAAGACTTTCGGATTCTATAAAAAAGGAATTTGTTTTATCTTGCCAAACATCCGGACCGATAAAGAACAGTTTATCTTGAAAGCTTTCCTGTAATGTGTTCGCTCTTGTGGACAAAACTGTAAAAATACCTCCTACCTTATTACATACCTCCCAACTCACCTCAAAAATGTAATTGGGTGATACTAACTTTCCTGTCATAGGCTTATGCGCTTTTTCAAGCGTGCAAAGTTAAACATTATTTATCAATAGCAAGATTTCTTGGGGCAAATCCACTTTTTACTATTCGTTTTTTATTAAAGTTCTCATAAAGAGCTTCTTCCATTTATCTATGCGCGATATGTGTAAAAGTAATGTATGGGAGAGGCGATTATTTAACTATATTTGCGCCGTTTTTTAGTAATGGGATGAACGTATTAGTAAAAGGTACAAGAAAAATTATTGAATGAAAGAAGGGTTATTATCTAATTTGAAGGATAAAAGGGCAAAGTCTTGGTATAGGGTTTCGGTTGCTGCGTATTTCTTTGTAGCAGGATTGATTTTCGCAAGTTGGGCGAGCCGCATCCCCGACATTAAAAGGGCTTTAGGGATGAACGAAGCAGAGTTAGGCGGAGTATTGTTTTTTATTCCTATCGGTCAGATGTCGGCAATGGCGCTCTCAGGATGGCTGGTGAGCAGGTATGGCAGTAAGAAAATGCTTGTTATCGCTGCATTGTTCTATGCTTTTGCACTTGTATTATTGGGGGCGGTATCTGCCGTGTGGCAGTTGTCCGCCGGATTGTTTTTGTTTGGAATGGCAGCCAACTTGTTCAATATTTCGGTCAATACTCAAGCGGTAGGAATCGAAAGGCTCTACGGAGGTAGTATAATGGCATCATTTCACGGGCTGTGGTCTTTAGCAGGTTTTGCCGGCGGATTGATAAGCACCGTTTTGGTTGCGATTGATATGAGTCCGTTCTTGCATTTCTGTCTTATTTTTACGGTGGCTTTGGTGATAGCTTTTACTTTGAAGGGGTCTGTCCTCCCCCGGGACGAACAGCAGAGCAAGAAAAACACGCCACAGACCAGAGCAAAGAAAAGGATATTTATCCGTCCCGACAGGTATGTATGCATATTGGGTCTTATGTCTTGCGGGTCAATGGTATGCGAGGGAACCATGTTCGATTGGAGCAGCGTATATTTTGAAGAGATAATCATGCCGCCGAAGAATCTTATACGATTGGGATACATTGCAGCCATGTTCAGTATGGCGGGAGGGCGCTTTGTAGCAGACAGGTTGATTATCCGTTTTGGAGCTGTTAACGTGCTGAAGATATGCGGAATGACAATAGCCTGCGGGTTGTTGATGGCAACGGTTTTTCCGCATTTGGTCGCTGCTACTGTAGGCTTCTTTCTGGTAGGAATAGGCGTTTCTGCTGTCGTGCCGATTACATATAGCATGGCGGGTAGGTCCAAAGTGATGTTGCCGAGTGTGGCAATAGCCGCCGTATCCACAATCGGATTTTTAGGATTCTTGTTAGGTCCCCCGATAATCGGGTTTGTAGGGCATACGCTTAGCTTGCGTTGGTCTCTCGGACTGATAGCCATTGTAGGATTATTTATAACAGTACTTGCGCCACAATTAAAAAGAACCGAATAACTCTGAGCCTCAAAGGAATCAACGAGGCAGGGGGAGTCTGTAAGCACCGTGCATACCTTCCGTAATGAGCGTGCATATTCTCGTAATGAGCGTGCATAATCCCCGTAATGAGCGTGCATATTCTCGTAATGAGCGTGCATAATCCCCGTAATGAGCGTGCATATTCTCGTAATGAGCGTGCATAATTCCCGTAATGAGCGTGCATAATTCTCATTTGGTATGTGTCAAAAAGAAGGCAAGTAGCTTTTTAGTTCGGAAAAAAAGATGTATTTTTGTCTGTGTATTACACTACTAATCGTTTAATAAAAACATTATTTTAACTGTTATGAAAAGAAAAACATTATCTCTTTGTACCGTTATTCTGTGCGGGTCTTTGATGCTCAATTCCTGTATAGGGTCTTTTGGCTTAACTCACAAGCTTTATGATTGGAATAAAAGTGTAGGCGATAAAGTCGTAAATGAATTGATTTTCTTAGCCTGCAACATTATTCCCATATACCCTGTTGTGTTATTTGTGGATACTGTGGTGTTGAATTCTATCGAATTTTGGACAGGTAATAGCCCGTTGGCTAATGTGGGGGAAGTGAAAAAGGTGAAAAGCGAAAATGGGGAATACTTGGTTAAGAGCCTTGAAAATGGATATGAAATCAGCAAAGGCGACCAAGTAATGAACCTGATTTATAACCGGGAACAAAGTACATGGAACGTGGTTTACGATGGTGCCAGCACAGAATTATTGAAGATAAACAATGACGGTACTGCTAACTTCTTTTTGCCGAACGGTGGAAGTATAAATGTTACGTTGGATGCTCAAGGTGTTGCAGAAGTTCGTAGGGCAACAATGAGTGACGTATATTTTGCTAAACGCTGATCAAACCTTATTTATCCATAAGAGAGAGGCTACCTAAAATCTTTAGATAGCCTCTTCTTTTTGATATTATTTGGCGAAACTTACCGCACGGGTCTCACGGATAACCGTGATTTTAACTTGTCCCGGATAGGTCATTTCATCTTGAATTTTCTTGGCTATTTCCCCTGAAAGGCTTTCGGTTTGCTTGTCGTCAATCTTATCTGCGCCGACGATTACCCGTAACTCGCGACCGGCTTGAATGGCATACGTTTTTGTAACACCCGGATAAGAAAGGGCTAACTGTTCCAAATCGTTTAAACGTTTGATGTAGGCTTCCACTATTTCGCGGCGTGCTCCAGGACGCGCTCCCGAAATGGCATCGCAAACCTGAACGATGGGGGCAAACAAGCTTGTCATTTCCGTTTCGTCGTGGTGGGCGCCAATGGCATTGCAAATATCGGGTTTCTCTTTATATCTTTCGGCAAGCTTCATACCCAGCAGAGCGTGCGGTAATTCCGGTTCTTCATCGGGCACTTTGCCTATATCATGCAACAGTCCGGCGCGTTTCGCTTTTTTAGTATTCAGTCCAAGCTCCGAAGCCATTACGGCACAGAGGTTGGCAGTTTCACGGGCGTGTTGCAATAAGTTTTGTCCGTAAGAAGAACGGTATTTCATCTTACCGATAATACGGATGAGTTCGGGATGCAATCCGTGAACTCCCAAGTCAATGGTAGTACGTTTACCGGTTTCGATAATTTCTTCTTCCACCTGTTTACGCACTTTGGCTACTACTTCTTCTATACGTGCAGGGTGGATACGCCCGTCGCTTACCAATTGGTGGAGCGCTAAGCGGGCTATTTCACGGCGAACGGGGTCGAAGGCTGAAAGCACAATGGCTTCGGGGGTATCGTCCACCACGATTTCCACACCGGTAGCAGCTTCGAGCGCCCGGATGTTGCGTCCTTCACGACCGATGATACGCCCTTTGATTTCGTCCGATTCAATTTGGAATACGGTTACGGAGTTTTCAATAGCCGTTTCGGTAGCTATCCGCTGAATGGATTGCACCACGATGCGTTTAGCCTCTTTGTTGGCTGTCAGCTTGGCATCGTCCATAATATCGTTAATATACGATTGCGCCTGTGTCTTGGCTTCTTCCTTCAGCGACTCCACCAAACGGTCTTTAGCTTCTTCGGCGGACAATCCGGAGATGGCCTCCAACTTTTCTACTTCTTGCTGTTGCAGTTTGTTTAGTTCTTCTTTCCTCTTTTCGATGATACCCAGTTGCGCCTCCATGTTTTCTTTTATGGCATCGTTTTCTTCCTTTTTGCGTTGGAGGTCTTCTTGGCGCTGGTTAATGACCAATTCCCGTTGTTTGAGTTTTGTTTCTGTCTGTTGGAACTTTTGATTGCGAACGGCGACTTCCTTTTCCAAGTCGGCTTTCTTGTTAAGGAACTTTTCTTTTACTTCCAATAGCTTATTCTTCTTTATCACTTCCGCTTCCGCTTCCGCTTCTTTCAGAATGCTTTCGTATTTGGATTTTGCCACATACCGAAGCAGTATGTATGATAAAATACCTCCCACGATAAAGCAAATACCGGATATTACTATTATTACTTCCATTTCCATTATAATTAGTTAATGTGTATATATTAAAAAGCACCACTATCATTGCCCAAGAAAAGTTTTCCGAGTAATGTTAGTAGTGCGTGAAATTTCTTTTAACGGGCAGAGAGCTTATTCTTCTTTGAAATAATCTTCAAGTACTTCAGTTAGTTCTTCTATCTTTTCCGTGTACGGTTTCGTATCATGCCTTTTCTCTTGTCTGAGGTTTTTTAAGGAAAAATCATAAGCCACCATGGTTATAACTCTTTCCAAAGGCAATGTCGGAAAATTGTCCCGGTACATATTCAATTTCAGATTTACCTGTTTGGCAGCCTCCCTTATTACTTCCTCCTCTTGGCGATTTATCGTAAGCGGGTAAGTATAGCTGGCCATCACCAGGTTTACCTTTATTTTATCGTTCATACATCGCTTCCGTTTAATTTCAGAATGAGAGATTGAGAATTAAAATAGTTCAATTGTAGTTAACACTTTTCCTACCGATATTTATTCTTCCTTCTTCCAAATTCTATTCATTCAATAAAGCAATGCATTTATCGACCTCACGCACTAATTTAGACAGTCGCAACTTGGTTTCCTTTACGTCTTTGACGGTTTGATTAATTGTTGCTGCTATTTTTGTATTGGTGTATCGGGCTTCCAGCTCCTTGTAGTCATTTTGCATCTTTTCATACTTTTCCTTTTCTTCTTTCAGAAATTGATTCAGCTTGGCGTTTTCACTTTTCAATTCACCGTGCAAGAAGATTAAATGCCGAAGTCGCGCTTCAAAGATACTTAATAACTTTTTCTCATCTTCTGTCATTTTACACCAATATTGTAGACAAAAATACGATTAACAAACATATAACAAAAACTTTTTGTAAAATTTAATAGGACAGTCTTGTCGTCGAAGAGCTTGAAAGCCTGTTCAAACCTTTGGGAAAGGGATAAGAAGCGGAATCGGAATGTGAAATTTATTTATTCTTTTTAAGCGATTTGTAAACCGGAATAAACACAAATGCCGCCGACATGACGAGGGATAGAATAATCGGACCGTCAATGCGTTCCACGTTGGTGAGTATAATGTAGCAAAGCGCCATCCAAAGAAGGATGATACAGATTATTTGTGTTTTTGATAACGGGCGTTTCATGGCGAAATGGATATTAATGGATACGGCTTGTAGTATCTGCTACAATTTTAAACAATTTATCGTTAGGTCGAATCTTTTCTTCAATTTTCATGGAGAAGTGTTCGCGCTGTTTGATCGTTTGCACCGGTTTCAAATCCACACGAGCCTCTTCGAGAATGGTATATATGGCTCCGGTGGTAGGTCCGGTAATAAGCAGTTTATCGCCTACGTTCAGTCCGGCAGCTTCTACTAAAAACTCCGCTACGCCAATGTTTCCGAAATATTTGATGCTTTTGCCCACATATACTTTTCGTTCGGTGGCTTCGGAACCGTAATTCCTGCTCCATTCGCCCAAGCGTTGCCCCAAGTAATACCCGTCCCAAAAGCCACGATTGAAGACGGCTTTCAAACGTTTGTCCCACGCTGCAATCTTTTCGCCGGTATAGGTTCCTTCCGTATAAGATTGAACGGCTTGCTTGTAACATTCGCAAACAGTCCGCACATATTCCGGTCCGCGGGCGCGTCCTTCTATTTTGAAGATGCGCACACCGGCTTCTATCATCTTATTGATAAAATGAATGGTCTTCAAGTCTTTGGGTGACATGATGTATTGATTGTCCACCTCAAGTTCCACGTCCGTTTCCTTGTCTCTCACGGTGTAGGCGCGGCGGCACACTTGCATACAGGAACCGCGATTGGCGGAGTTGTCCATTTCGTGCAGCGAAAGGTAACACTTTCCCGAAATAGCCATACACAATGCTCCGTGACAGAACATTTCAATGCGGATAAGTTCTCCGTTCGGACCGCAAATGTTTTCTTCTTGAATCCGGCGGTATATTTCGGCTGTCTGCTTTAGATTTAATTCACGGGCTAATACCACTACATCGGCAAATTGCGCATAGAACTTCAGCGCTTCCGTATTAGATATGTTCAGTTGGGTGGAAAGGTGAACTTCCTGCCCGATTTGACGGGCATACGTCATTACCGCCACGTCTGTAGCGATAACGGCAGAAATGCCGGCGCTCTTTGCCGCCTCAATAATGAGGCGCATCAGCGTTACATCTTCATCATAGATAATTGTATTGAGGGTGAGGTAGCTTTTCAATCCGTTCTTACCGCAAATTTGTGCAATATCATGCAGGTCGTTTATCGTAAAGCTATTCGATGAGCGTGCACGCATATTCAGATGCTCAATACCGAAGTAAACGGAGTCGGCTCCTCCCTGTATGGCGGCAGCAAGGGAGTCGCGGGAACCGACGGGAGCCATTATTTCAAAGTTCTGTATCATTACAATTTTTGCCTGCGACCGGCATCAATCCTTAAAAAGACAAACAATAGAATGGTAAATCCCAATAGCGACGACCCTCCGTAACTAAAGAACGGCAACGGAATGCCTATGACGGGGGTAAGCCCAAGCACCATCCCGATATTGATGAGGATATGGAAAAAAAAGATACTGATAACGGAATATCCGTACACTCTTCCGAATATGGAACGTTGCCGCTCGGCAAGCATTATTAGCCTGAGGATTAAGTAAAGGAACAAGAGTAATACGGCTGTGGCTCCTAAAAAGCCTTCTTCTTCGCCCACTGTGCAGAAGATGAAGTCCGTATCCTGTTCCGGGACATACTTCAACTTGGTTTGTGTTCCGTTTAGAAAGCCTTTCCCTGTCAATCCTCCCGACCCTATAGCTATCTTGGATTGATTAACGTTATAGCCGGCTCCTGCCAAATCTTCCTCCATACCCAAAGCTACTTTTATGCGCACTTGCTGGTGCGGACTGAGTACATCGTCAAATACATAATCACTGGAATATAAAAAGCCAATGGAGGACAGAGCGAACAGAACAATCAGCATGTAGGAATAGGCGCGTTCCTTGATGGACAGGAATATCAAATAGGATATGGTTAAACCGCAAAGTACCCATTGCACCCATACAAGATTGATGGGAGCGAAGTGGTTTGATATAAAATAGGCTATGAGCAATACGGCAAAATTAACTCCTACAATGTAATAGAACGGAGTGCGCTTATTTAAGTATACCCACGTCATTACGCCGGTGGAGAGTAGTGTCATGGATAAAACGGCAAACTCTCCGGAAGAGGTTACTCCATCACTCATAGATACGTTTCCGAAGCGTGTACCCACCACAAAATAGCATACGGCACACACACCGGAAAAGAGGATGGATCCGGGCATTCCTTCCCGGTAAAGCATCAGGAAGAAAGCGAAATAAACCAATGCGGAACCGGTTTCCTTTTGCATGATTATCAATGCCATGGGGAGCAGAATCAATGCCACCACAGGTAAAACGGATTTCCATTTGTTGATACTGAACGAGTATTGGCTCATGTATTTAGCCAATACCAACGCTGTGGCGAACTTGGCAAATTCGGCAGCTTGCAGATTTATCCCCCCTCCCAAATGCAACCATGAACGGGAACCTTTCACTTCAGGAGCAAAGAGAACGGTGATAACCAGCAGCAATATCATCACTGCGTATATGATATAGGAAAACATATCGTAAAACCGGTCTTCCAGCATCAACAACACAAAGCCTACTCCGAAAGAAATGATAATCCATATAAGCTGCTTGCCTGAACGGGTAGAATAATCCCAAACCCCCGTTTCGCCAAAATCATAACTGGCTCCACATACGCTAAGCCAGCCAACAATGACAAGAATCAAGTAGATACCGATGGTCAGCCAATCCGTTGTTTTCCATAAATTAATGTTTCTGGACGATACCATGCGGAATTAAATTTGTGTGGTTAATGTCTTCTATCCGGTAAGCCCTTTCGGGCGCTATGGAACCGTTTATGTACTTTTCTATTAAAAGAGCGGCGATAGGTACTGCCCACGTAGCACCGTAACCTGCATTTTCAACGTACACGGATATGGCTATCTTTGGGTTATTCATCGGGGCAAAGCCCATAAAAACCGAATGGTCTTTCCCCCGGTTTTGCGCCGTTCCCGTCTTTCCGCAAACTTCAATGCCGGGAATATTCGCACCACGACAGGTAGAGCCGTAAGGTCCACCTACCACAGATTGCCGCATACCTTCTACCACATACTCGTAATTCTGGGGGTCAATGGTTGTGTAATGGGTAGTATGATACGTGCTGTCCAATTCATTGTCTTCTATTTCTTTGACGATATGTGGAGTAATGTAATGCCCTCTATTGGCAATGGTTGCCACCAAATTCGTCAATTGTATGGGGGTTAACAATATTTCGCCTTGACCGATAGCCGTATGTATAATTCGTAACCCGTTCCAATGTCCTTTTCCGTAAATCTCATCGTAAGAAGCTGCATTGGGAATGAAACCGCGTTGCTCGCCCGGCATGTCAATACCCAACCGGTACCCGAACCCCATAGACACCATGTGGTCTTTCCATATAGTCAACGCATTCATTGTTGTTCCATACTTTTTGTTTTCCATCATTCGGTAGAAGCCCCAGCAAAAATAAGAGTTGCATGAAGTAGAGATAGCCGGAATAAAAGGAATAGGCGCACCATGAAAATGACATTTCACACTCAGCCCGGAAAGAAAGAACCCTTCATAACAGGGGAAAGTTGTGGATGTATTTACGATATCCTCTTGCAAGAAAATCATGCCTTGTGCCGGTTTGAACGTAGAACCGGGGGGATATGTGCCCATTATTGCGCGGTTAAACAGCGGTTTTAGCGGGTCTTCCTCCAATTCGGAATGGTTTTTCCCCCGTTGCCTGCCCACCATGATGGAAGGATCATAATAAGGGGCGGAAACCATGCAAAGAATCTCTCCCGTTTCGGGTTCTATGGCAACGATAGTCCCCAATTTATTCACCATCAATTTCTCTGCCAGTTGTTGCAGTTCAATATCAATTCCAAGTGTCAGGTTCTTGCCCGGTACGGGTTTCTTATCCAGTCTTCCATCTTTATAATGTCCTTGAATACGCCCGTGAGCATCCCTCAACAGCACTTCAACGCCTTTTTCACCACGGAGATGTTTCTCGTATGATTTTTCAATGCCTTGCTTGCCGATATAGTCTCCCCGTACATAGTAATCATCTTCTTTAATGTCTTTCATCGAGACTTCTCCGATGTCACCAAGCGCATGAGCCGCAGAATTATAGACGTACTGCCTGATGGTACGCCGCTGGATGTAAAATCCGGGGAATTTGAACAATTTTTCTTGGAATACGCCACACTCTTCCGCCGAAAGTTGTGTCATGAAAGTCTGGTGGGTGTATTTGGAATAGCCCGGATTCAAGCGTTTATCCTTCATGTCTTCCATCCGCTTCAAGAAGTAGGCGGGAGTGATGTTCAATGTCCGGCAAAAGTCGAGCGTATCCAACTCTTCAATTTCTCTCAAGACCACGGTTATGTCATAAGAGGGCTGGTTGAATACCAGCAGCTTTCCCGTGCGGTCATACATAGCGCCACGGGAGGGGTATTGGGTTTTATTGAGAAAGGCGTTGCTGTCGGCATTCATTTTATAGTCGTTACTCATGACTTGCAACCCCCAAAGCCGTAACAGAAAAATGAACGTTACTCCTATGGCAATACCTCCTATCACATATTTGCGCAAAGAATGATCCTGTTCCATGTTTTTACTTCCTTTTCCTTATGCCCCTTATGGCGTCAATGGCTATAATACAAACAAAGGTTATCAACGAACTTGTCAGTATTCTCAAAAGTAATCCCGCGGTATTTGAAAAAGAGAAAAACGCAAGGGAAAACAATATCGAATGATGTATAAAAATGCTTGTGAGTATATATTTCCAATATGATATTCTTCCCATTGTTTGGGCGGAAGGGATATGCAAGTCCGTGATGTCATGCGAGACGAATAAATTCAATAACGGGGGGCGAAAAAAAGCCAATAGCACAACTGCCGCCGTATTCATGCCCAGCGTATTGGAGAAAACATCAATAATGAATCCCAAGGCAAAAGCCCAAAGCATTAAACTGTTGCGGGAGGCATCGGCATCTAATTTAAGAATGAAATAGATGTATATGAAAGGGGTGGCATATCCGCCGAGACAGAAATTGTTGCCAATCAATACCTGTATGAGTATCAATGCAATGAACCAGATGAATCTGAAGATATAGGTAAGTACGATCATTTCTTGCTGTTTTGTTCCAGTTCCAGTATTTCGTTTTGCTCATTCCTGGCGATAACCCTCACTTCGGTTACGTTCCCGAAATCGGTAGTCAGTTTTACCTTTAACAAATAGGATAGTCCGTCTTTGGAATCAGATGTTTCATTGACCGTTCCGACTATTATTCCTTCCGGGAACATGGTAGAGTGACCGCTTGTGATTACAGTGTCTCCGAGATTGACTTCGGCATGTCGCGGAAAGTCTTTCAGGTAAGCATACCTGGAGTCTCCGGGTTCCCATTGCAAATAACCGAAGTAATCACTATTCTTCACCTTACAACTGATGTTTGATTTACTGTTCAGGATAGAAATGACCAACGAGTAATTGGGGGAGGTTTTATAAACAATTCCCACAATGCCATTCCCGCCCACTACTCCGATATCCGGGCGAATACCTCCGTCTGCTCCTTTATCCAGCCTA
>SNRY01000202.1_pt1 | contig 22028 bp, 18 predicted proteins | sample 4693421 | NCBI WGS metagenome assembly SNRY01 (sample SAMN11003215, study PRJNA524138) | termite gut metagenome | isolation source: Bacteroidetes bacterial symbionts from single cell of protist host amplifed... | host: Streblomastix strix ... | reverse complement strand
TAAAGAACGACACACAGAAGTAAGCTTGCAAACTCTCTGTGGGCTGTTTGGCTATACCAGGCAAGCTTATTACAAATCTATCAGAATCAATGCTAAACATTGCTTGGAAGAAGATGTGGTACTTGAGGAGATTCACTCATACCGTAAATTGATGCCTCGTATCGGTGGTGCAAAACTGCATTATCTTATGAATGAGTCGGGATACAGAATAAGCAGGAAGACGCTGTTTTCCATTCTGCGAACCAACTCCCTGTTAGTTCGAGGGCGTAAGAAATACGCTGTTACTACGGATTCTCGTCATTGGATGAAGAAGTATCCTAATTTAATTCGAGGCTTTGATTTTGACCTTCCCAACTTACTTTGGGTGAGCGACATTACTTACATGAGGGTAAAGGGTGAATTTGCCTATCTATCGCTTATTACGGATGCCTATTCACATAAAATAGTCGGGTACTGCTTGCATCGTACTCTTGAAAGCGAAGGTACTATTATGGCTTTGCAAATGGCAATTGATGCAACCCCTGAAAACAAACGCATAGGGCTTATTCATCACTCCCACAGAGGCTCGCAATATTGTTGTAGGGATTACGTAAAATTATTGAAAAACAATTATATTCGTATTAGTATGACGGAAAACGGAGACCCGTATGAGAATGCCGTAGCGGAGCGTATGAATGGAATCCTGAAGGCAGAATGGTTGGACACGGAAGAGTATACTGATTTCTTACAAGCAAAAGAGCGGATCAGTCAGATAATCAATATCTACAATAAAGTCCGTGGGCATGCAAGTTGCAACATGCTCACTCCCATGGAAGTAGAACTGCACGGGGGAAAACTTGGGAAAAAGATGGCGAAAAAGAAAATACAAACAAAGAGAAATAAAAACAATACCTTCACGAACAGATTTGTAAACCTATGTCGGATTTATTTTTTTATTAAAACAGATAACTTTTTATTAATCAATATCTGTAAACCTATTTTGGAATAAGACAGTCACCCGACTTAAGGAACGACACGCTGCAAGTGAGCTTGCAAACTCTCTGTGGGTTGTTTGGCTATACCCGGCAAGCCTATTACAAACATCTCAAAAACAACGCTACACATTGCTTGGAAGAAGAGATTGTACTTGAGAGGATTCACTCATACCGTAAATTGATGCCTCGTATCGGTGGCACGAAACTGCATTATCTTATGAATGAGTCAGGATACAGAATACGCAGGAAGAATCTCTTTACCATTCTGCGAAATAACTCCCTGTTGGTTCGAGGGCGTAAGAAATATGCTGTTACCACGGATTCCCGGCATTGGATGAAGAAATACCCTAATTTAATTCGAGGCTTTGATTTTGAGAGTCCCAGCTTACTTTGGGTGAGCGACATTACTTACATGAGGGTAAAGGGTGAATTTGCTTATCTATCACTTATTACAGACGCCGCTTCACATAAAGCGGTAGGGTACTGCCCAGAATCATACCCTTGAAAGCGAAGGCACTATGATGGCTTTGCAAATGGCAATTGAGGCAACCCCTGAAAACAAACGCATAGGGCTTATTCATCACTCCCACAGAGGCTTGCAATATTGCCCGCAGGGATTACGTAAAATTACTGAAAGGCAATCATATACGTATGAAGTATGAGGAGAGAACGGAGACCCGTATGAGAATGCCCTGGCGGAGCGTATGAATGGAATCCTGAAGGCTGAATGGTTGGATATGGAAGAGTATGCTGATTTCTTACAGGCACAAGAGCGGATAAGTCAAATAATCAATATCTATAACCAAGTCCGTGGGCATGCAAGCTGTAACATGCTTACTCCCATAGAAGCAGAACTGCACAGAGGAAAACTTAAAAAATGCTGGCGAAAAAGAAAACACGAACAAAAAGCAATAAAAGCAATACCTTCACGAACAGATTTGTAAACCTATGTCGGATTTATTTTTTTTTATTAAAACTGATAACTTTTTATTAATCAATATCTGTAAACCTATTTTGGAATGAGACAGATTAAACATAGCTGATTTTGTAAAGCTATTTTAGGACAAGCCAGGTAACTGGAATCTGCTGCAAAATAATTAATAGTCAGAAATTTTGTTTATTTAAAAAAAAAGTGTATTTTTGAACTCGAAATAGATGTAGAATACGTTGTGCCAATTACGTCAATTTACGGCATTGCTAATTATATATAGATATTAATGATATTTATTAAGTTATATTTCGTCTATTTATATGATTTACAATTAATTATAGTATTACAATTTTATTTAAAATGATAATATCTATACATAATTAGCAATACCCAATTTACGTACTAAAAGTTTGGGACTAATTCGCAGCAATCATTAAATAGGAAAGAAATAAGTGCTTAATATTTATAGGTATATAGAGTTAGGTTTACAACCCGCTTTCTCCACAGGTTTATTTAGAAATATTATTGTATAACAAATAAGTTACTAATTCTAAAAATTAAACACACGATGAAAAAGTTATTTGCAATTATTGCTTTGACAGGAGTCTTAACTTTTGGCTCAGCTCAAATGATTCAAGCTTTAAATGCTCCTGCAGTGGAACAAACGGAACAAGAAGACGTTCCAAGCGATGGTATTCACAAAGAGCTTAAAATTAAATTTATCGAAGGTTCGGCCTCTTTCATGAGTTCAGTTGCTATTGCTTTGGTTATTGGTTTGGCTTTCTGTATTGAAAGAATCATATACCTTAGCTTGGCAGAGGTGAATACGAAGAATTTGATTAAAGCTGTAGAAGAAGCTTTGGAAAAAGGTGATGTTGAAGGTGCAAAAACAGTTAGCCGTAATACGAGAGGACCTATAGCTTCTATATTTTATCAAGGTTTGCTGAGAGTAGATCAAGGTATCGATGTGGTTGAAAAATCGGTGGTTTCTTATGGAGGCGTTCAAGCCGGTTATCTTGAAAAGGGTTGTTCATGGATTACGTTGTTTATTGCTATGGCTCCGTCATTAGGGTTCTTGGGAACTGTAATCGGTATGGTGCAAGCATTTGATAAAATCCAACAGGTGGGTGATATTTCTCCGACGGTTGTAGCCGGCGGTATGAAGGTTGCTCTGATTACTACTATCTTCGGTTTGATAGTTGCTTTGATTCTTCAGGTATTTTATAACTACATTCTTGCGAAGATTGAAGCACTTACAAGCGAAATGGAAGACTCTTCCATTACTTTGCTTGACCTCGTAATCAAATACAATTTGAAATATAAAAAATAATCGGAAATGAAGAAGTTATCGTATAAAATATCGTACTATGTACTGTATGTTTTATTTGCGGTTATTTTGGTCGTATTAGGACTATTCTACTTCGGAGGAAGCGAAGCTCAGCCAATAGTTGTTGATATGAATCAGCCGGCATATACAGATACTTTATTGTACTTGACTTATGGCTTGTTTGGCCTAGTTGTAATCGTAACTTTGATCGCTTTTCTGTTCCAATTCGGTGTTGCACTAAAAGACAATCCGCTTAATGCATTGAAATCATTGATTGGAGTGCTTCTGATAGTCGTTTTATTAGTCGTGTCTTGGTCTGTCGGAAGTGAAGAAAAGCTTTTAATGCCGGGATATGACGGAACAGAGAACGAGCCTTTTTGGTTGAAGTTAACCGATATGTTTCTTTATACCATTTATTTCTTGTTAGGGATAACACTTTTGGCTATGGTTGCAAGCGGTGTAAAGAAGAAAATATCGTAATCAATAGAGAGTATTTATTTTAATTAAAGAAATAATACAATGGCAAAAGGAAAAAGAAAAGTTCCTGAAATAAATTCAAGCTCTACTGCAGATATCGCATTCTTGTTGCTTATCTTCTTTTTGATTACAACATCAATGGATACGGATAGTGGTTTGGCAAGACGGTTGCCACCTCCTCCGGAACAAGATGCAAAGAAAGATGAGATTGACGTAAAAGAACGTAACGTATTGGTTGTTCTTATCAATGCCAATAACGAATTGAAATGCGGCAGGGAGATAATGGATTTGAGGAATCTGAAAGCATTTAGGGCAAGAGCTAAGGAATTTATTGCTAATCCGAATAATGAATCTTCGTTACCGGAAAAGGGTCCAATGAATGTTGATTTCTTTGGTACTGTAATGGTGACTAAGGATCATATAATTTCTTTGCAAAATGACCGGGGAACTTCATACGAAGCATATTTCCAAGTTCAGAATGAACTGGTAGCTGCATACAATGAATTAAGAGATGAATTGGCAATAGAAAAATGGCAGCAGAAGTATGCACAGCTAACAGAAGACCAACAGAAGGCTATTCGTGACATATATCCTCAGAGAATCTCTGAAGCAGAACCTAAAAACTACGGAGGAAAGAAGTAATGGGTAAATTTAATAAAACGGGCAAACGTGAAATGCCTACGTTAAACACATCTTCTTTGCCTGACCTTATCTTTACTTTGTTGTTCTTCTTTATGATTGTAACAACAATGCGTGAAGTAACGTTGAAAGTTGAATTTAAGGTTCCGCAGGGTACTGAACTTGAAAAGCTTGAAAAGAAATCATTGGTTACGTTCATCTATGTAGGGAGACCGACAATGGAGTTTCGTAGGAAAATGGGATCAGAAAGCCGTATCCAGTTGAATGACAGTTACGCTGAAGTTGCAGAAATTCAAGATTACATCATTCAGGAAAGAGCAAGTATGAAAGAAGAAGATCAGCCGTTAATGACAGTATCATTGAAAATAGACCAAGAAACAAAAATGGGAATTGTTACTGATATAAAGCAGGCTCTTCGTCAGGCTTATGCATTAAAGATTAATTATTCTGCCACTAAGAGATAATTAATACTAGTGAGATATGGGAAATAGGATGTTCGGAAAAGAAGAACATCCTATTTTTTTGTTTTGCAGAATGACATCCTCCCCTTTCTTTTTTGTTATATCCTTCCCCTCTGTTCATTTTGTTTTCCCACTAATAACCTTGTTATAAATATATTTCGTAGATTTGTGTAATGAACGAAAAGGAATGATAAATGAATATACCTCTTATTTTGTGTTTTTTAAAGGAACTTGCAGCTAACAATAATCGTGAATGGTTTAATAGCCGACGCGATGAATACGAAAAAGTCCAAGTAGAATTTGAGAATTTCCTGACTATTGTTATTTCCCGTATATCTCTTTTTGACGAAACGATAAAAGGCATACAAGCTAAAGACTGTACCTACCGTATTTATCGCGATACGCGTTTCTCTTCAGATAAAACTCCCTACAAAACACATATAGGCGGCTATATCAACGCCAAAGGGAAAAAATCAACCCATTGCGGATATTATGTGCATCTTGAACCCGGTAATTGTTTATTGGCGGGGGGAAGTATTTGTATGCCGTCCAATTTGTTGAAAGCTGTTCGACAGGGTATTTATGAAAATATAGACGAATACATTTCCATTGTTGAAGACCCTGCATTTAAGCGATATTTTCCGGTGGCAGGGGAGAATTTTTTGAAAACGGCTCCCAAAGGTTTCCCGAAAGATTTTAAATACATTGATTACTTGAAGTGCAAAGATTACGCTTGCTCTTATAATGTGGCAGATGATTTTTTCGGGGCTGCCGAAACCGAGGTTCTGGATAACATGGAACGTGTGTTTCGCCAATTGAAACGTTTCACGGATTTCCTTAATTATACTATTGATGATTTTGAAGGATAAACATAGTTTGTTAATACATAATTTGAAAAGTTTATGATTATAGATACTTTGGACAATTTAGAAAAATATGTTTCGCTGAATCCTTTATTTGCAGAGGCTGCCAAGTATGTTGAGACTCATGATTTGAATCTGTTGGAACCGGGGAAAATAGAGCTGAGAGGTAAAGACCTCATAGTAATTATAGCAAAGATCACTCCGAAAACAAATGGGGAGGCTAAGCTTGAAACTCATTATGAATATATTGATATTCAAATTCCACTATCGGGGGTGGAGATAATGGGATATACTGCGAAAAAAGATTGCATGCCGGCAAACGCACCGTATAATAAGGAAAAAGACGTAACCTTTTTCGATGGATTATCAGATAGTTATATCGCTGTAAAACCGGGAATGTTCGCCATATTCTTTCCGCAAGACGGACATGCACCGGGCATTTCTTCGGTTGAAGTAAAGAAAGCGATTATAAGAGTAAAAGTGTAAATACTATAACACAATCTATACTATTAAATATGGAACAGAAAAGACTTAAAGTACTTATAAATGACCCGTGGTTAGATCCGTATGAAGGAGCAATAAACGGTCGTTACGATCATACCCTGTATAAAAAGTCAGAGTTAACGAATAACGGCAAACAAACGTTGTCGGAGTTTGCTTCAGGGTATCTTTATTTTGGTTTGCACCGCACTAAGGATGGATGGATATTTCGGGAGTGGGCGCCCAATGCTACTCAAATCTATTTAACAGGCACATTTACCGGTTGGAAAGAGAATGAAAAGTACGCACTCAAACGTTTGAAGGACGGTAATTGGGAGATAAAACTTCCGGCTGATGCTTTGCATCACGAGGATTTGTATAAATTAAAAATATATTGGGTAGGAGGACAGGGTGAACGCATTCCGGCATGGGCTACACGCGTGGTTCAGGATAATGTGACAAAGATATTTAGCGCACAAGTTTGGTCTCCCGAAAAGTCATACGAATTCAAGGTAAAGGATTTCAAACCTAATACCGACCCCTTGCTGATATATGAATGCCACATCGGTATGGCTCAGAAGGAGGAAAAAGTGGGAACGTACAAGGAGTTTCGCGAAAGTGTGCTTCCCCGCATCGTTAAAGGCGGTTATAACTGCATTCAGATAATGGCTATACAGGAACATCCTTATTATGGGAGTTTCGGTTATCACGTTTCCAGTTTCTTCTCGGCTTCTTCGCGTTTCGGTACGCCTGATGAATTGAAGGAGCTTATAGATGCGGCTCATAGTATGGGTGTGGCTGTGATTATGGATATTGTTCATTCTCACGCTGTGAAGAACGAGGTAGAGGGGCTTGGCAACTTTGCCGGCGACCCTAACCAATACTTTTATCCGGGAGGACGACGTGAACATCCGGCTTGGGATTCTCTCTGTTTTGATTATGGAAAAAATGAAGTGGTGCACTTCTTACTATCCAATTGTAAATTCTGGCTGGAGGAGTATAAATTCGACGGCTTCCGTTTTGACGGAATCACTTCGATGCTTTATTACAGTCATGGATTGGGTGAAGCCTTTACGCACTATGACTATTACTTCAACGGGGGGCAGGATGATAATGCCATTTGCTATTTGATGTTGGCTAATGATTTAATTCACCAAGTTAACCCCAATGCCATTACCATAGCCGAAGAGGTTTCGGGTATGCCGGGGCTTGCCGTTAAGTTTGAAGACGGCGGGTATGGTTTCGATTATCGCATGGCAATGAATATCCCCGATTATTGGATTAAGATACTGAAGGAAAAGATTGATGAGGACTGGAAGCCCTCGGCTCTGTTTTGGGAGGTAACGAATCGCCGTTACGAGGAAAAGACAATCTCGTATGCTGAGAGCCATGACCAGGCATTGGTAGGGGATAAGACTATCATCTTCCACTTGATTGATGCCGATATGTATTGGTTTATGCAAAAGGGTGAGGAGAATTACAGGGTAACTCGCGGTATCGCGTTGCACAAGATGATTCGTTTCCTTACCGCCACCACTATCAATGGGGGGTACTTGAACTTTATGGGTAATGAGTTTGGGCATCCTGAATGGATAGACTTCCCGCGCGAAGGTAACGGTTGGTCTTACAAATATGCTCGCAGGCAATGGAATTTGATGGATAATAAAAACCTCGCTTATCATTACATGGGAGATTTTGATGCTGCGATGTTGCAACTGATACAAAGCGTGAAGAGTTTCCAAAGCTATCCGGTACAGGAGATTTGCCACAATGATGGCGATCAGGTATTGGCATACATGCGTGAGGGTTTGGTCTTTGTGTTTAACTTCAATCCGGTAAGGTCCTTTACCGATTACGGCTTCCTGGTTCCGCTTGGCACTTATGAGGTGGTACTGAATACGGATAATAAGGCTTATGGTGGATATGGGCTTACCGATGACACGGTGAAACATGCTACTGTGCCGGATCCTTTGTATGCTCCGCATCGAAAAGAATGGTTAAAACTGTATATTCCGGCACGAACGGCTGTTACATTGAGAAAGATTAAATAAAAGATTCTGCCTCTACGTTTCAACTTTTGGGTTTTGGATTAAATTTAGTATATTTGGTTCCCGTATCTCCCCGCATTGGGATGATTCCGGTTTGATACATAGCAAAAGCCCCGTTTGGTATATACCAAGCGGGGCTTTTACTATATACCAAACGGGCAGGATTTAGCCCAAACTCAGCCGGGTTTGATTGAAAACTGAGGTAGTTTTGATTGAAAACTGAGGAGGTTTAGCTCAGATAGTTGAAAATTCTTCAGTATCTGTTCAAATTTGGAGCCTTTGGAGTTCCCGGTATGGGTTAAAACGGTAGATGGTTGGGGTTGCACCAACTGCGTCAGCCGCGTGAGGGATACGAACGGAAATGCTTTTGGGGCTGATAAGCCCCAAAAGGCATTGTAGTGGATAGCCCGACCGCCCGTAGGGCGGGCACGCCCTTATTCAGTGGATAGTGAAAAGTATGTGGGTTTGGGTTGAACAAAAAACTATCGTAGTTTGTTACAGGTGTGAAAGGGCATTCGCCGAATTATTTGTAGCCATCGTAATTGGAAATTCAGCCTATAAAGCTTATATTTGTAGATATGGATAACCGGTAATTGATGCGGGGATAAGTCCTATTTAAAAGAAACTATGATTCAGGAATACCAACTTCGCCTCCTGCCTCAACAAGCTGCCGACGAGCAAGCGCTCAGGCTGTACCTTGTCCGCGAAAAGGGAATGGCTTCTAAAGACATCACTGCTGTTCAGATTCTAAAACGAAGCATTGACGCCCGCAGGCGAACGGTGTGGATTGACGTGAAGGTTCGCGTGTACCTCAATGAGGAACCGCCGCACGACCAATACCAGTCTACTGTGTACCGCAATGTGGAGGGCAAGCCAAGGGTGATTGTTGTGGGGGCGGGACCGGGGGGGCTGTTTGCCGCTTTGCGGTTGATAGAATTGGGATTGTGCCCGGTGGTGGTGGAACGGGGGAAGGATGTGCACGAGCGAAAGAGGGACATCGCACGCATCGCACGCGAGCAAACCGTTGACCCTGAATCCAATTACTGTTTCGGCGAGGGTGGTGCGGGGGCTTATTCCGACGGAAAACTCTACACGCGCAGCAAGAAGCGTGGTAATACGGATAAGATTTTGAACGTTTTTTGCCAACATGGGGCTTCCACCGGCATTTTAGTGGATGCGCATCCTCACGTGGGGACGGATAAGCTGCCGGGGGTTATCGAGAATATGCGGCGTACAATCGTGGATTGTGGCGGCATGGTTCATTTTGGGACCCGTATGGATGCTTTGATTATTGAAGAAGATGAAGTAAAAGGCATCGAAACAAGTACGGAAGAGACTTTTTTGGGTCCTGTGATACTTGCCACGGGACATTCTGCCCGCGATGTGTACCGTTGGCTCTCTGCTCACGGCGTAACGCTGGAGGCGAAAGGAACGGCGGTGGGTGTGCGTTTGGAGCATCCCGCCGTGCTGATAGACCAAATACAGTATCATACCGGACGGGGGGATTACCTTCCTGCGGCGGAATACAGTTTTGTTACTCAAGTGGAGGGGCGGGGCGTGTATAGTTTCTGCATGTGTCCGGGCGGAGTAGTGGTTCCTGTTGCTACGGACGGGGAGCAGGTGACTGTTAACGGCATGTCTGCCGCCAATCGCGGCTCCCGTTGGAGCAATGCGGGCATGGTGGTGGAGGTGCATCCCGGAGATATTCCCTCATACGCCGAGTTTGGCGAACTTTCTTTGCTTCGGTTTCAAGAAGATTTGGAGCGGCAGTGCTGGTTGCAAGGCGGTATGAAGCAAACGGCTCCCGCACAACGCATGGTTGATTTCACAAAAGGCAAGCTGGGTAGCGCTTTGCCCGAATCCTCCTATGCGCCGGGGCTTGTGTCCTCTCCCCTGCATTTCTGGTTGCCCGAATTTATTTCATCCCGTTTGTCCGAAGGCTTCCTGCGTTTTGGGAAGTCAAGCCGCGGATTCTTAACCAACGAGGCAACCGTAATCGGAGTGGAAACGCGCACTTCCTCTGCCGTGCGCATTGTGCGGAACTGGGAAACGCTGCAACACAGCAAGATTCGCGGACTCTTCCCTTGCGGTGAAGGGGCAGGCTATGCAGGAGGTATCGTTTCGGCAGGGATTGACGGGGAGCGCTGCGCCGAAGCCGTTGTCGCCTATCTTCACTATTCATACACTCAGACATAATGGAAATCGCCATAATCACTCCGGATACCCTATCCGCCGCCGGATTGCGCGGGTTGCTCACCGGCGTCAATCCGCAGACTGTAGTCCGTACTTTTCCCTCCTTTGGCGCGTTTGCCGATGATACCCCCGATATGTACGCCTGGTATTTTGTGTCTTCACAAATTTATGTTCTTTACAATACGTTCTTTCTGCCCCGCAAAGCAAAAACGGTATTGTTAATGAACGGAGTAGGCGGAACGGCTATCCCGCCGGGCAATCACATCCTCGACATCTTCTTGCCGGAAGAGAAAATGAAGATGGAACTCGCTAAATTCCTCTCCGCCGGCAAACCCCTGTCTCTCCCCGAAGGAGAAGGCAAGGACTTATCCGCGCGCGAAATCGAAGTTCTTGTCCTTATCGGCAAAGGACTCCTCAATAAAGAAATAGCCGATAAACTGAATATCAGCCTGACTACGGTTATTACCCATCGAAAGAACATCATTGAGAAATTGGGTATTAAATCTGTTTCGGGATTAACCATGTACGCCGTGATGAACGGCTACGTAGAAATATAAATTATGAAGAAATTTGCCTTTATCTTTGCTTTGATTTTCCCTGCTATCCAGAATATGGCTCAGGGATTGCCCGCAGATACGTTGCAGACGGACACAGTGGTAACAACAATAAGCGTGGAAGATATTATTGTAGTCGGTAGTCTGAAAGAAAGCGGGAACCTGCGCGAACAACCCCTCTCCGTTACCATCCTGTCGCCGGAAGATACGAGGCGTGAGGGAATCATTTCCATGAAGAACCTCACTGCCATTGTTCCTAATATTTTTATCCCCGATTACGGTTCCAAACTCACTTCCGCCATCTACATTCGGGGTATCGGTTCGCGTATGAATACTCCCGCAGTGGGGCTGTACGTGGACAATGTACCTTATATAGACAAATCCGCTTACGATTTCAGTTATGCCGATATTGAACGCATTGACGTATTGCGCGGTCCGCAAGGAACGCTTTACGGACGAAACACCATGGGCGGACTTGTCAGAATTTACACCAAATCTCCCCTCAACCATCATGGAACGGATGTGCACCTGAGTGCAGCAACGTACAACAACTACAATGCCTCACTAACCCACTATCAGCACGCTTCCAATAAATTCGCGTTCTCTACGGGAGGCTTTTACGAACACGCGGGAGGCTTCTTCGACAATGCGCTTCTGAATAAAAAGATAGACCGTGTTGATGCCGGTGGCGGACGGATACGCGCCATCTACCTCCCTTACTCAGACTTGAAATTCGACCTCAACCTCAACTACGAGTACAGTGACCAAGGGGGGTATGCCTACGGACCCTTCGGCAAAGAATCTGGCGCACCCATTGTTCCGGCTTACAACGATGAAAGCGGTTATCGCCGCGGTTTGATGAATGCCGGACTGAACATAGAATACTCAGGAACGAACCTCATCTTTAATTCCATTACGGGGTTACAGCATCTTAATGACCGTATGGATATGGACGAAGACTTCTCCTCCGAAGATGCTTACTTTGCCATTCAGCATCAAAAACAGAATACGCTCACCCAAGAGATTCTATTTAAAAACCGCAACAACCGTTGGGAATGGATAACCGGAGCTTTCGGCTTCTACCAGCAATTAAGAACTACCTCCGACATATTCTTTAAGGAAGATGGAATAACGGCGATGCAAAAGATGATAGACCATACTTACGAAGGTACCACCTCCAGCAGAAAGATAATGGACAATGCCATGCTCCTTTCCGGCTTGTACGACACTCCGGTTTGGGGAGCTGCGCTCTATCACCAATCTACATTCAACGATATACTGCTCAAGAACCTGAGCCTCGTCATCGGATTGCGTTTAGACTACGAGCAAACAACGCTCACGTATGATAATCAAGCTTCCCTTAGAACGCAATCTTTTTTTAACGGAACGCCAATAAACGAAATACAGGCAAGAGATTACGGTCCGGACGGCGAACAAAACAACTCTTACCCGCTATTGCTCCCCAAATTCACCTTGAGCTACTCCTTTAATCAAGAGAATAATGTATATGTTTCCGCCGGGCGTGGATACCGGAGTGGAGGATATAACACTCAACTGTTCCCCGACCTTATTCAAGATGTGATCATACAAAGACCGGACCCCATTCTAGTCGAGGTTCCCCAAATCCATTATAAGCCGGAATACAGTTGGAATTACGAATCGGGCGCCCACCTCACTTTGTGGCAAGACAGGTTTTCGGCAGATATTGCCATGTTCTATACTCAGATAGAGAATCAGCAGATAGTACGGTTTGCCAAAAGCGGATTGGGACGTGCGATGGTAAATGCCGGTCAAAGCCGCAATTACGGTCTGGAAGCTACTTTCCGCGTCAACCTCACCGATGCCCTCTCTTTGAATGCCAATTACGGATACACGCAAGCCACTCTGACAAATTATGTAACCAATATGTTAGATGAAGACTTTGAACAGTCCATAGACTACAGTGGCAACCGTGTTCCCTTTGTACCCGAACAGACCCTTGCGCTCAGCGGACAGTACGTAGTAAAGTTCAATGCGGGTTCTTTCCTTGATGCGCTCCACTTCCATGCCAATTATACCGGAACAGGTAAGACCTATTGGACGGAAAGCAACGACGCCATGCAGAAATTCTACGGCACGTTAAACGGAAGAATCTCCGCTTTGAAAGGCAACACACAGATTGACCTATGGGTGCGCAATGCCTTAAATGAAAAGTACGCCACGTTCTATTTTGAATTGTTCGGCAAAGGGTTTGCGCAGGCAGGAAAACCAATGCAACTTGGAGTAGATGTAAGGTGGAGCTTTTAGGTTTAAACTATAACACAGAGGTGCGGAGACGCAGAGTTATTTCTTCACCCCCCGGTACACCCAAAAGCTAACTACCGCCACACCGATACCAATAAATACGATTCCCAACTCGTAGCTATACTCATTCACTTTAGCCAAAAGTTGTTCTTCGTTCTCAATACCGGGAACGCCGGAAAGGTAGTATCCGATAGCTGCAAGTATGGTATTCCAAATACTTGCTCCCAATGTGGTATAGATGAAAAACACAGGTACTTTCATGCGCGCCAGTCCGGCGGGAATAGATATTAATTGGCGGACAGCGGGAATCAGCCTTCCGATGAATGTGGACAAAGCTCCGTGTCTGTCAAAATAAACTTCGGCATGTTTTACTTTGCTTTCGTCAATCAAGCAGAAATGTCCCAAACGGCTATTGGCAAACTTATAGATAAGAGGTCTCCCTAACCATTTTGCCAGGCAGTAATTAATAAAAGCTCCTATATTGGCTCCTATCGTAGCAAATAGAACAACCAGAAAGATGTTCATCTCGTCATTGACCGCAGCTTTGTAAGCCGCCGGAGGCACAACTATCTCCGAAGGAAAGGGAATAAATGAACTTTCAATGATCATTAACAACGTAATGGTCCAATAATTGAGGTGTTCCAAACACCATTGAATAAAGATTCCCATATATGAAAATGCGGAGCTAAAGTATCAAGAGCTTAATTGGAAGTCCGTTTGTTTTTTTTCTTTATCTTTTCTTCAAACTCCCCGATGGCTTCCAGCATTTCCGAACTCAACGATTCATCTCCTTCATAAAACTCCCTAATAAAGGACTTGAGTTTACTACTGTTGGATGGGGATATATCCAGATGTCGGTGAATTTTAAGGAGATTCCTCCAATCTTTAAGGCGCACATAGGTGAGGACCAAGAACATATTATTTAGCATATTGTCGGGATTCAGAGAGAAAGCCTTCTCCAATGCCTTTTTTGCCCGTATCAGGTCGTCCGTATCCAAACAATATTCCCCTACCTGCGTCAGTGCGTATATATCGGTCGTTTTCTTACTTAATATCTTATCCCAGCACTCTCCGGCTTTTTCTTTTTCGTCCTCTTCACTATACATCCGTCCGTCCAATAAATAAGAATCGAGGAAATCGGGAAAAAGGATTTCCATTGTTTGACAAAGGTCATGCGCTTCCTCAAAACGCCCCATCCTGTAATAGCACGTTGAAAGATTGTTATAAACATCTGCTTTCTTTACATCGTCCAATTCATTTGTTCCCTGAAGCGCTTTTTTGTAGTAAGCGCACGCTTGTTCCCATTCCTGCATTTCGTTGTAACAAGATCCGATATACGAATAGATGTATTCGGCAAGGAAATTTCCAATTGCCAATACCTCTTTGTATTCCTTGATGCTCTCTTCGTAACTTTCTAACTGATACAGGCAATAGGCTTTGAACAGATGCGCATCACCTGAGTTGGCATCACAAACTAATGCAAAATCACACGCTTCGATAGACTTGTCGTACTGTTCTTGAGCAAAACAAACCTTCGCCAGTCCCACCCAATAATCGGCTGAATAAGGCTGCTTGTCTATCAACCTGTTAAAATAATAGGCGGCTTCTTCATTCTTCCCGATGCTGTGGCAACATTCAGCTACCGTTTCTATCAACTCTTCATCGTCCGGATCAAGCATGGCAGCTTTTTGGAGCCAAGACAACCCCTCCGAAGGGTGGTCTGTCTGAATATAAAGTCCGGCGATATTCAGGTACAAACTCGCTTCCTCTTCGTCTGCCAACGTATTCAATATGGTTTCGGCTTCCGGCAGTTTATCTTCCATAAGTAACAGTTCCACCCGTAACAATTTGGTTTCCACGGCAAATTCATCATCAATCAGTGCTGCTATTCTTTTCGCTTCTTCCAATTCTCCCCGGTCAAGATGTGAATAAGCATACGCGGTTAATATTCCCGCATGGTTGGGGTGCCAACTCATTCCGTACATAAGAATATCGTAGGCGTCATCGGCTCTATCGTGCAATTCGTACCATTCGGCAATTTCCAGAATCTGATCTGCATCCAGATAGACGTTTTGCTTATCCGATTTTGCCGATTCGTATTGAGCGATAAGCCGGATTAGTTCTTGGTTTTCTTCTTCGGGCAACGTATTTGCATTATTCATTTCCGGGCGCTGTTTATTTTCCCCCAGGTATCTTTAAGACCAACGGTACGATTGAATACCGGATGATTTGGAGTTGAATCTTTATCGACATTGAAGTATCCAATACGCTGGAACTGCAAATAGGACAACGGTTTCAGCTCCGCTGCATATTTCTCGATATAGCATCCCGTGAGGATTTTCAAAGAGTCGGGGTTTAATAAGTTGCGGAAATCCGTGGTTTGTTCCGCTCCCGGATTTTCTACGTTGAACAGGCGGTCGTACAGGCGAACTTCTGCCGGTAAACTATGCTTGCAACTCACCCAATGCAACGTGCCTTTTACTTTCCGGTTACTTTCCGGCATACCGCTTTTGGTATCGGGGGCGTATTCACAATAGATTTCTTCTATCTCTCCGGCTTCATTCTTTTTGCATCTGGTACAAGTTACGATATACGCATGTTTCAGGCGAACTTCCTGTCCGGGCGTCATGCGGAAATAGTTCTTCGGGGCATCTTCCATAAAGTCGTCGCGTTCTATCCACAGTTCGCGGTCAAATGCTATGGTGTGGGAGCCGGCTGTTTCATCTTCGGGATTGTTGATTGCATTCAACGCCTCCGTTTCTCCTTCGGGATAATTGGTAATGATGAGTTTTACGGGGTTCAACACGGCTGATACGCGCACAGCGCGGGTATTGAGGTCTTCGCGCACAGCAGCTTCCAACAGGGAAACATCGTTCAGAGCCTCATATTTGGTATAACCAATCATATCAACAAACTTACGAATGGCTTCCGGTGAATAGCCGCGCCGACGATAGCCGCACAGAGTGGGCATCCGCGGATCGTCCCAACCGGTAACCAACCCTTCTTTAACCAAAGTCAACAACTTGCGTTTACTCATCACGGTATAAGTAAGGTTCAGGCGATTGAATTCCATCTGCCGGGGGCGGTAATCTCCTCTTCCGAAAATGTTGCTTTGCTGCAATTCATCTACAAAATAATCATACAGCGGACGGTGAACTTCAAACTCCAGTGTACACAGTGAATGAGTGACGCCTTCAAAGAAATCGCTTTGCCCGTGGGCAAAGTCGTACATGGGATATACTTTCCAGGTATCTCCCGTACGGTGATGCGGATGGTTGATAATTCGGTAAATAATCGGGTCCCGGAAGTGCATATTCGGGTTTGCCATGTCTATTTTGGCGCGAAGCACCATTGCTCCTTCTTCCAACTCGCCGGAATTCATTTTTTTGAAAAGCGCCAGATTCTCTTCTATCGGCCGGTTACGGTAAGGGCTTTCCGTTCCCGCGCGGGTAGGAGTGCCTTTTTGTTCGGCTATTTGTTCGGAAGTCTGTTCGTCCACGTATGCCTTGCCTTGTTCAATCAACTCAATGGCGAAATTCCACAATTTTCCGAAATAGTCCGAGGCATAAAAAACGTTTTTCCACTGAAAGCCCAACCATTGAATATCCTCTTGAATGGAATCCACATATTCCACATCCTCCTTTACAGGATTAGTATCGTCAAAACGCAAATTACATACTCCATGATACTTCCCGGCGATGCCGAAATCCAGACAAATGGCTTTGGCATGCCCAATGTGGAGGTATCCGTTAGGTTCGGGCGGGAAACGGGTTTGTATCCTGTCATCATTCTCTCTTACATAAGCCTCGACAGCCGTTTCTATAAAATTAAGGCTCTTTTTTTCACCTGATTCTTCGTTCTTTATATTCGTCATAGCGCAAGTATATTCATATTACGATGCAAAAGTAGAATAAAATTATTGTATAATCCCCTATCGAACAATCAAAACAAGCGTTTCTCATTAACTTTCCGCTTTCTACGAGCATAAATGGAACATGCCTCCGGAATACAGAACAGCGGATTGGTGATTACGGGTTATTTTCATTATATAAAATTTGCAGAAACTGCAATGATACCGTAAGTTTGTACCAAATTATGTGGAGCCTATCGCCATGCTGAACTTCGAAATCGCAAAAGCCGTAGATTTATTAAAGTTGCTCGTTCGTATTCCTTCGTTCAGTCGTGAAGAGGAAGCAGCTGCCGATTTCCTGCAAAACTACATCGAAGCCGAAGGCATGACTACAGGGCGCAAGGGTAATAATGTATGGTGCTTCAGCCCGATGTTCGACCTGCAAAAACCTACCGTTCTTCTTAATTCTCATATAGATACGGTAAAACCTGTGGGCGGATGGGAAAGGAATCCCTTTACCCCCTGCGAAGAAGAAGGAAAAGTGTACGGTTTGGGAAGCAATGATGCCGGAGGGAGTGTGGTTGCTTTACTGCATGTATTCTTACGGCTTTGCCGTACGCGGCAAGCATACAATTTGATTTATCTGGCTTCGTGTGAAGAAGAAATATCGGGCAAAGGAGGTATAGAAAGCGTTTTGCCCGGCTTTCCTCCCATTGCTTTTGCAGTGGTGGGCGAACCCACGGAAATGCAACCGGCAGTTGCCGAGAAAGGATTGATGGTACTTGATGTTACCGCTACGGGGCGTGCCGGGCACGCCGCCCGCAACGAGGGTGATAATGCTATTTACAAAGTATTGAACGACATTGCTTGGTTTCGCGATTACCGATTTGAGCGGGAATCTCCCCTGTTGGGTGCGGTAAAAATGAGCGTAACACAAATTAATGCCGGTACGCAGCACAACGTTACCCCCGACCGCTGCACCTTCGTGGTGGATGTACGCAGCAATGAATTGTATTCCAATGAAGAACTGTTTGCCAACATACAGGAGCATATTGCGTGCGATGCCCAAGCCCGTTCCTTCCGGCTTAACTCTTCACGCATTGATGTGAACCATCCCTTTGTGCAGCGAGCCGTCCGCTTAGGGTGTAAACCCTTTGGCTCCCCTACTCTTTCCGATCAATCATTAATGCCTTTCGCATCGGTTAAAATAGGTCCGGGACGCTCCTCACGCTCTCACACAGTAGACGAATATATTGTGATTCAAGAAATAGACGAAGCCCTTATCCTTTATTGGGCTTTGCTGGATGGATTGACAATTAAATGAAACACTATTTTACAACCCTTGTTTCTTAGCCTCATTCCAAACAGCATCCATCTCTTCAAGTGTCATTTCTTTCAGATTCTTTCCTTCTTGAACAGTGTATGCCTCCAGGTAATTGAAACGGCGGATAAACTTACTATTTGTGCGCTCCAACGCATTGTCGGGATTGATACCGTAAAGACGGGCAGCATTGATAATGCTAAATAGCAAATCACCGAATTCCGCCTCTGCCTTATCTTTATCTGATTGAGCTATTTCAGCCTGCAATTCTTCAAATTCTTCCTTGACTTTATCCCATACCTGGTCTTTTTCTTCCCAATCAAAACCGACATTGCGCACTTTGTCTTGAATACGATATGCCTTAATCAGCGAAGGAAGCGCGGAAGGCACACCGGCAAGTACAGATTTGTTGCCCCCTTTTTCTTTCAATTTCAACTGTTCCCAATTCTGGGATACTTCCCCGGCAGTATCAGCCTTCACATCGCCGAACACATGCGGATGACGGAAAATAAGCTTCTCACAAAGCCCATCGCACACATCTTTCATATCAAAATCCCCTTTTTCCGAAGCTATTTTAGCGTAGAAAGCAATGTGCAGCAATACATCCCCCAACTCTTTGCATATATCCTTTTTATCTTCTCTGGTTAGGGCGTCACAAAGTTCATAAGTCTCTTCAATGGTGTTGGGGCGCAAACTTTCGTTCGTCTGTTTCCTGTCCCACGGACATTTTTCGCGTAACTCGTCAAGTATATCCAGAAAACGCCCGAAGGCTTCCATCTTCTCTTCTCTTGTGTGCATAATGTTTGTTATCTATTAAAGAAGCCCTTCTTCCGTACATATTTCCATTTCCGGTTGCTGTTCAATTGGGGTTTCTTCTTCTTGTAAATCCTTTTGCTCTTTCATTTCCAAAACACTCAAAACAAAATCACGAGAAGTTTTTATCTTTTTTAAAGCCATTCGAGCGGCATTCTGCTGCGATTCTTTCTTGGAATACCCCAACCCTACCCCAGCCGGTAACCCTTCAAGCAATATTTCCGATCGAAATATAAGATCGCTTTTGTCATCAAGAAATTGCTCCACAAGCTCAAATGAAGTGCTTACCTTGTGCTTTTGACTCCACTCTATCAGCTTGGATTTGAAATTGACTTCCCTGCGGGATAGTTCATCTAAATTGATATAAGGTTTGATAATCTGCTTCTCTATGAATTTCTTGCATTGCTCATACCCTCTATCCATATAGATAGCTCCAATAAAAGCCTCAAAAGCATTTCCATGCAGATAACTATTGTGCGAAGATGAATGGGTGGAAGATTTGATAAGCTTATCCAATCCTATTTTCACTGCCAATTGATTCAACGTCTCCCGTTGCACGATTTTGGAGCGTGTATTGGTAAGAAACCCCTCCTTCTTACCTTCAAAATAAGTATAAAGAATATCAGCTATAACGGCATCAAGAATAGCATCTCCTAAGAATTCCAATCGTTCATTGTTCAGGGGACGACCTTTTTCCGACAAGGCAGAGATTGATTTATGAAGAAGGGCTTCTTCATAGAAACGAAGGTTACGGGGATAGAATCCGAGTATCTTATATAAACAAAGATAAGGCTCCTTGTTTCTACAAAACAGAAGCCTTATTCTATTTATTCCATCACGTAACACGACCTTATTCTGTATATTTTTTAAAGATAACACAAGCATTGTGACCGCCGAATCCGAATGTATTGGAAAGAGCGATATTTACTTGACGTTCCTGCGCTTTATTAAACGTGAAATTGAGATTATAATCAATGTCCACATCTTTATCGTCTTCGGCATGATTGATTGTAGGGGGAATAACCCCATCCCTAATAGCAAGGATACATGTAATAGCCTCCACAGCCCCCGCAGCGCCTAACAGATGCCCCGTCATAGATTTCGTAGAGCTGATATTCAACTTATAAGCATGTTCGCCAAAGACTTCTTCAATGGCTTTTACTTCGGATACATCGCCAACAGGAGTTGACGTTCCATGAACATTAATATAATCAATTTCTTCCGGCTTTATTTCCGCATCTTCCAATGCATTTCGCATTACTAATTTGGCTCCTAACCCGTCAGGATGCGAAGCCGTTAAGTGATAGGCGTCTGCCGAAAGACCTGTTCCGATTACTTCTGCATAGATTTTAGTGCCCCGTGCTTTGGCATGTTCCAATTCTTCCAACACCAAGCAACCACCCCCTTCGCCCATCACAAAACCATCGCGACTTGCACTAAATGGACGGGAAGCTCTTGAGGCATCATCATTTCGCGTAGATAAAGCACGCATAGCATTGAAACCGCCAACACCCGCTGCTGTAATAGCTGCTTCGGAACCTCCGGTAACAATAACGTTTGCCTTTCCCAACCGAATCAGGTTAAAGGCGTCAGCTATGGCATTGGTAGAAGTAGCGCACGCAGAACAGGTAGCGTAATTAGGACCGTGGAAACCGTACATAATAGAAATTTGTCCGGCCGCAATATCCGAAATCATTTTAGGAATGAAAAACGGATTAAATTTGGGTCCCTCCTCTTTATTAAGAGCGTAGTCGCTTACAGCATCTTCAAAAGTATTTATACCCCCTATTCCTGCACCAAAAACAACACCGATTCTGTTCAAATCATCTTTTTCCAAATCAATACCGGAATCAGTAACAGCTTCTTTAGCTACAGCAATGGCATAATGAGTATAAATATCCATTTTCCTTGCTTCTTTGTGGTCAACATATTGCGTAATATCAAAGTCCTTTACTTCACATGCAAATTGAGTCTTGAATTTCCCTGCATCAAAATAAGTAATAGGCCCTGCTCCACTCACACCATTGATCAGATTTCTCCAAAATTCGGAAACACTGTTACCCACTGGAGTAAGAGCACCAAGGCCTGTTACAACAACTCTTTTTAATTTCATATAAAGAAATAGCGATTTTTACTTAGCGTGTTCTTCGATATAAGTGACGGCGTCACCTACAGTACCGATCTTTTCTGCATGATCGTCCGGAATAGAAATTCCGAATTCTTTCTCGAATTCCATGATAAGCTCAACAGTGTCAAGAGAGTCTGCACCTAAATCATTAACAAAGTTAGCTTCGGTAGTAACTTCCGATTCCTCAACGCCCAATTTCTCGACGATAATCGCTTTAACTCTTGATGCAATTTCAGACATAACCTTTAAGTTTTTTGATTAATAATTAGTTTATTTGTTCTGTGTTTTACGTGGCAAAGGAAGGTATATTTCTCTACCTGAACAAATATTTAATTAAATAAATTCACACATTTTGCACGTTTTATCTATCTTTGTGCATATTTCATACTTATGAAGACAAACATCGCAATTCTGGCTTCAGGCTCCGGGTCTAATGCTGAAAACATTATTCATTACTTTGAAAAGAGTGATTTAATCAAGATTTCATTGGTCATATCCAATAAAAAGAATGCCTATGTATTGGAACGCGCCCGACGATTAAACGTCCTCTCTGCTATTGTGCCTAAAAGTAATTGGGAAACGGGAGCCACGGTAATGACTTTGTTACAACACCACCAAATAGATTTCATTGTACTTGCGGGGTTCTTGTTGCGGGTTCCCGATATGTTGCTGCGTGCATACCCTGA
>SNRY01000201.1_pt1 | contig 22050 bp, 10 predicted proteins | sample 4693421 | NCBI WGS metagenome assembly SNRY01 (sample SAMN11003215, study PRJNA524138) | termite gut metagenome | isolation source: Bacteroidetes bacterial symbionts from single cell of protist host amplifed... | host: Streblomastix strix ... | reverse complement strand
GCTATGGTACACCGTCAATTGTTGCTAACGCTGCTTCCATACCTGAGATCTGTGGGGATGCCGCATTGTATTTTAATCCTTTTGATATTTATGATATTTATAATAAAATGAAATGTATTTTTAATAGTCTGCATATACGAAAAGAATTAATAGAAAAAGGGAGAGAAAATATAAAGAGATTTTCATGTAATTTATCAATAGAGAGTCACATCAAACTTTTTGAATGTTTTTTAAAATAAATAACTATGAAAAAGCGAAATTTAGTTTTTCGGAAGGTTCTTATTGGGTCAACAAGTAGATTGGCAATAGTTGACCATACAGAAACATACGGGAGACATATCTTGAAAAAAGCTGTACATAGTCTGCCCATAAAAAGTTGTATTGATTTGGGTATAAAACTGAATAATATCCCTTTTAGAGAAAGGACGAACATGTGCAGAAAGAGATTTATGTTGTGTCGGATGAAATCCAAACATTCCTAATAATCTATTATGCAATGATAATACATTCGGAACGCCTAAAAAAAGATGACCACCCGGACGCAAACAACGAAAAATTTCACTATTAATCCAGAATATCTCCTTGCAATGTTCCATCACTTGATTTGCTATAATTAGGTCGACTGATTCATCTGCAAATGGCAATACATCTTTTTCCAAATTAATATCTATCACCTCAATACCTTTAGCTTGTAGTTCATCGGCATTCCATGCCCTTTCCACTACCCAAATCAATACAACTTTTTATGGGCAGACTATGTACAGCTTTTTTCAAGATATGTCTCCCGTATGTTTCTGTATGGTCAACTATTGCCAATCTACTTGTTGACCCAATAAGAACCTTCCGAAAAACTAAATTTCGCTTTTTCATAGTTATTTATTTTAAAAAACATTCAAAAAGTTTGATGTGACTCTCTATTGATAAATTACATGAAAATCTCTTTATATTTTCTCTCCCTTTTTCTATTAATTCTTTTCGTATATGCAGACTATTAAAAATACATTTCATTTTATTATAAATATCATAAATATCAAAAGGATTAAAATACAATGCGGCATCCCCACAGATCTCAGGTATGGAAGCAGCGTTAGCAACAATTGACGGTGTACCATAGCTCATAGCCTCTAAAGGAGGAAAACCAAATCCCTCATAATATGATGGAAATATTAAAGCCAAAGCATTAGAATATAATTCTTGCAATTCACTATCAGTAATCCAACCTGTAAATTTAACATATTGTTGCAAAAGAGGATCGTTTTCTATCAGAGCTGTAATGTTATCTCCGGTAATAAAACCATCTCTTTTCCCGACAATAATAAAGTAAGGTTTTTGTTTTACATCACCAATGTTTAACAAAAGCAAACGATATGCTTCTATGGTTCGTCTCAAATTTTTATGTGGTTTTACATTACCGACAAACAAAAAATAAGGCTTGTTGTCACAATAGTCAACTTTCGTTTCTGATAATTTTCTCCATGATCTTACCCCGTTATAAATCACATAGATTTTATCAATATACTTTTTATTTGTATATTTAAGTATTTCTTCCTTTGAAAATTCAGAAACAGTAATAACGGCATCCGATTGTTTTAAAGCCTGATTGATTACAGCTTTTGAATATATTCTTTGAAAGATATTCAAACTCTGATAAAAAGCTAAATGGAAAACATCATGAATCGTTACGATTCTATATTTTGCTTTAATGGGCAATAACGGAATATTATAATGGGGAGAAAAAAAAATATCACATTTCGGTATGACATATGGATATTTTAATTGTTCTGAAATAGAATATATCGGTTCATTAAAAGGAATAACATGTAAATTGTCATTCTGTAGTTTTTCTTTTAACAGTTGCTCTTCTCCCAAAAGAGACACATTAGAAAATTGTTCTATTATATCAGGCAAAATATTTTGTAAATATCGCCCTATCCCAGAAGAATCTATCATCCGAGTATCAATGATTATTTTTTTTATCTGCATCTTCTTTTTCAGACTATTATTTTTATTTAAAGATATCTAATAGATATAAGTTATGTGAGAATAGAGTTTTTATGTCTCATATTTATGGCTGTCATTATCCCAACCACAAACCATAAATATTGAAAGTATGTTTGTACACCAAATATTTGAGCAATCATAAAAAGGATGATAAGAAAACGTGTTGTCTTCAATTTTGAAAGTTGCCACATTTTTAAAAATGGCAAAATAAATAGAAATAATCCGATAATTCCAACTTCGATTAGAATATTAATTATCCCACCGAATCCCATTAGATCCCATTCTGAAACAATGGGGAAAATCCCTAAATATTCCGGATTATTCCTTACTAAAGAATAATTACCCAATCCTACACCTAATAGTATATTATTTTTTATTATTTCTGGAGCAATGTAGGCTGCTGCAATTCTACCCATAACTAACGAGGGGTCATTCACTCTCGTAGGAACTACATATTTTATATTTTTATATGTATCCCAATAAGCGATCAATCTGTTTGTAAATCCCCAATAATTATTTAAAAGAATTAATATAATAAAAGAAATGAAACCAGCTATTATTGTATTTTTTATTTTCAATTTATTATACAATATAAGGTAGATAATAACTATAAAAATTAAAAATAAAACAGCTGCTTTTGATTGTGATGCAAAAAGAAGAATTATAATTAATATTGTCCAAATAGTACTAAATTTAAACATTTTGGTTCTATATACATAATAAAAAACAGCAAATAAACCAAATGGTCCCCCTTCTACAAATCCTCCTCGTAACCTGTGATTTCCATAAACAAATAACGTTTCAATTTGAAAGAAACTCATAAAAAAAACAAGAATAAAAAAGAAAAAGAATAATAACATTAATCTGTCTATTATTTTTAGAAACTTGTCGTCAAATGCTACTGTATGTTTAATAAGAATGTTGTGAATAAATAGGGAAAAAGTTAAACAACCAATTAATTGAATAAATCTAGAGATACTAATCATCCCGACTTGTTTGAATATACTTAAATTTGTATTTGGAGGATAAAATTTTGTCCATAATATTACAGTAAAAGAACTGATTAAAAAAAAACAAAAACAAAGGTACATTTTTTTGTAAAAAACAGGAATATTCACATTTTTATGATTTATACAGAAGTATAACAATAAGAATGTAGAAAAAAAATCACCTATTTTAATTTCACTTATTCTAAAATCTGTTAATTGCATAGATAGTACTATTAACAAAGCAGAAATATAGTGTATTAATCTCACTTAATGTCCTTTAAATCTAATTTATTTATAACTAACTATTTATACATATAGCTTTTTCATATCCTCGCAAGCTCTTCATATTTTATCATCATCCTCTCCATATCCAACATTTCACTTACTGATTCTCGTGCACGATTGGAAACAGAATGAAGTAATTCTGATGAGTTATAAATGTGTAAAATAGTTTTTCCTAAAGAATCGGAGTTATCTACATCGCACAACCAACCATTCACACCATCTTTTATAATTTCCGGTAATCCTCCCATTTTTGTAGCTATTACAGGAACATGATAAGCGCAAGACTCAAATGCGACGGAAGGGAAAGTATCAGGACAAATAGAAGGCACAACAGATAAATAAATACCGGTATAATGCTCTACCGGTTTTACATATCCGCTGAAAATAATTCTTTTGTCTTTTGATGCTAATTCTTTTAAATACTTTTCATATTCAATGGATTCCCCCCTGCCTGCTATCGTTAGAGTAGCATTGATATTATCTAAATACATAAATTGTGTAATAAGCCATTCTACACCTTTCGCCTTTGTCAGTATTCCAATATATCCTATCCGAAGAGGTTCTTGTTCACTCCAAACTAACCGTTTCGAAGGTTCCGAAATGTTTTTTGCATTATGAATTACATAAGAAGGTACATTTTCAAAATAGCCGGCCTGCTTTAATTTGTTCAATACATAAGCACTGACGCCCACAACAGCATCCACCACTTGCGATTTTTTACGATGATTTCGACACATCCAATGACATACTCCGCATTGTTTTTCGCATGCATGCCCTTTTTTAAACATGGTACTTCTTGGACACATCAGATATAAATCGTGTAAAACTTGAATGATAGGTAATCCAACCGCTTTTATTTCATCCCATGCGGAAATAGAAAACCCACAAAGATTGTGGCAAAATACAATGTCCGGTTTTTCAATATCAATGACCTCTTTAACGTATGTACGCATACCTTTGTTGTAAATATCTTTCAGGTGCCAAAGCATACGTACATACTTATTCGGTTTATTAGGGGTAGAAAACCAATAGATATTTTTTATGCCTGCCCGATAAACTTTTATGCCATTTACCATATCTGTGTTCAGCCCATTGCCTTTCTCTCCTGTAGTGAGGACAGCTACAGGATACCCCATTTTACTAAAATGCTCGGCCTGTTCTTGCATGATAATTTCTACTCCCCCAATGATATTGGGGAAATATAGAGAGTTGATAAAAAGAATTTTTTTCATAAGAGGTATCTGTCTATCTTCTACGATAAGTTGTTTTATTTCCAAAAAGTTCCAATTCTATTATGATGGGATTCTCTTTCTTCTATGGGAGGAAATTTCATATAATCTCCGTATACATTATGTAAATATTCATCGTATCCAATCATTGCTCTGAATTGATTATTCTCAAATTCTACCGATATGTAATCTTTAAATACTTCTTTACGACAAATTTCCCGTTTACCATACCCCCAAACAACTATACCAAGTAATTTTGAAGTTTCATAAGGGATCTTTTTTGCCTTCTTTTGGATTAATTTAGAAAATATAGATTTAGGAATTACAAATAAAAACATATCCAATATCGTAATAATAATTTTCTTTAAAATATTTTCTTTATATCTTATTGTAAGAATCTTTCTACAATAACAATACTTGAATATTTTAATTATTAAATGATGAAAATATCCTCTAAGTTTAGAGGATGGAAACCCATCAATGGGAAAGATATCAATATTAACTCCTATTCTATTTTCATTAATATCTTCTAATAAGAGAGTTCTTTCATCTGAAACTTTTACAAAGGGATTATTATAGCCTTTTGTTACGGACAGAGAATATACTTTATAATAATCCTGATTTGCTTTAAAATTTCGAACAAATATTTCATAATCAGGACGTGGCATCATGATGTCAATATCGTCATCCCAAGGAATAAAACCCTTGTGGCGAATCGCACCAAGCATAGTACCTGCACAAAGGAAATATCTCAATTTTGAATCTTCACAAAACTGACAAACGGCTTTTAATATATCTATTTGTATTTTTTTTAATTCTTCGTTATCAATTTCCTTCATATTCTGTGTTTGTGTTATTTATATATCTTCTAAGTTGTTCTAATGTAAATCTCATGGGATTATTTACCATTCTTTGTGTATTGATATTTTTAATAATTAGTTCCACTTGAAAATCATGTAATAAATTAAATGATAAACCAATCTTTTTTATGTAATTATGGAATAATAATCTTATATCAGATTCAATAGTAGTGCCTATTATGGAACATAAATATTTCATTTTATCTACATACCTATCTCTACTCAATTTTGTAGATAATTCTGATACCTTTTTAATATTATATTCTGCAAAATAAGGAAAAGTCAATGCTACAGCATGTCCATGAGGATAATTATAATACGTAGTAAAAGGATAGGATACGGCATGTGGTGCCGTAGTCTTAGTTATATTAATCGCTTTTCCTGCCCAATAAGCACCTTCCGATACTTTAATTCTTGCTTCTTTTGCTGGAGCATTAACTACGACCGACAAATTAGGATAAAGCAATTTGATAGCTTTTACAGCGTATGTATCCGATTCTTCCGTCGCGTTTATATTCCAATAAGCCTCAATGGCATGAGCCAAAGCGTCAAAACCTGTACAAGCCGTTAAATATGGAGAATTATTATAAGTAAATGACGGATGAACAATTGCCATATCCGGCAAAACGTCATTATGTTCTATTGAATATTTTATCTTTTCTTTATATAAGACCGCAAAATGAGTAACTTCACTTCCCGTTCCGGCAGTTGTAGGAATAGTAATTAACGGAATTAACCCTTTCTGTTTCTCGAATTGAGTATTGGTGATATCACCGGAATAAGAATAAAAAAAGCGAATTAATTTTGACATATCTAAAACACTTCCTCCACCAATACCAATAATTAAATCTGCCTTAATATTGGACATAAACCGGAGTCCTTTCTCCAAATCTTCTATTTTAGGATTCTCCTGAAAATCAAAAAACTCTGTAATAGTATAATTAAATAACGATTTTATGTTTTCAATTACTAATTTAGCTCCACATAATTCATAAGATCGTTTTCCTCTTACAAGAAATATTTCTTTGAAGGAAGAATTTTGTAATGTGGTAAAAAGACTGTCTATAGAAAAATCACCAACGTATGTCTCTTTTTCCATTCTTCTTTATCTAACCAAAAAATTCATTAATTCTTCTTTATTTTGAATGGGGGCAGTTGCAGGGCGTCCCAAATCACTACGATATCCTTTTGATACTTTAACTTCTAATAAAATTGGACCTTGTAATCTCTCTATTCTTTTAAGTAATTCTTTTAAAGAATCCTCTTTATCTGTTGAAAAAACAAAATTATATCCACAAGATAGTCCAATATTAGGTAAATCTATTTTCAATCCTACGGTAGGTTGTCCTCCCACAGAATCGTGAGCACCATTATTGAATAGTACATGAATATAATTTATCGGTTTCAAAGAACCGATAATTGCCATAGATCCCATGTGCATTAAAAGGGCACCATCACCATCAAAACAATATATTTTACCTTTTTCCCTTCTAAGGGCAATACCTAAAGCTATTTGAGAAGCATGACCCATGGAACCGACAGTTAAAAAATCATTTGCATGTCCTTGATTAAGGGATTCTCGGCACCCAAAAAGTTCACGTGATATCATTCCTGTAGTGGAAACAACAATATCTAAAGGAGTCAATAATTCGGCAATAATCCGAATGGCGCTTTCACGAGCCATAGGAAAATTAGTAGTGTTTTCTCCGGTACTACTGTAGCTTTCGAATGTGTTTTTCTGGATAACAAGAGCATAAGGCTCTTTCGTCTGTCTGATATATGATAAAGCATCTTTTAATTGCTCTTCAAATTTCAATTTATCTTTGGAGAGAATCGTGTTTTTCAATTCCATAACGTCCAATAAAGGAAGGGTTACTTTCCCTTGTTTTATATGTTGAGGTTCATCTTTTATCCCCGGTTCACCTCGCCAACCGATAAGCAATAATAAAGGAATATTATAGACTTCTTTATCGACTAAAGATAACAACGGATTTATAGCATTGCCTATTCCTGAATTCTGCATGTAAACAACTGGAATTTTATGGGTCGCTAAATAATATCCGGCAGCCAATCCCACGGCGGAACCTTCGTTAGCTGCTATTATATTATTTTCTACCGATAAATTGTCGGACATATAAGCACAAACATCTTTTAGTAAAGAATCCGGAATACCTGTGAAAAAATCAATATCGTTTTTCTTTAATATGTCTATAAAATCTTGTGGTGAAATCATTGTGTTTATTTTGTTCCGGGTATTAATTCTAAGATTTCTTTTATAGGCATACATAAATCACATGTTTCATAAGAACGCCCATGAGTCAAAATTAATTTCGCCGTATTTACCATTGCAGGGTATGCGCTTCTTAGCATATGATTGGCATAAATAACTATATTTACTCCCCAGGAAGCCAATTCATCGTCAGTTATATGGTTGAATGTTGTAGGAACAACAACTATGGGAATTGTTGCATGCTCTTTTCTTAAAGCAAAACAGAAATCTTTGATGTCTTCACCTGTTTGATTCTTACTATGAATCATGATGCCATCAGCACCAGCTTCTATGTAAGCAAGCGCCCGCACAATAGCATCATCAAGATGCTTACCGGCAATAAAACTTTCAATACGAGCAATAATCATAAAATCATTTGTTATTTGTGCCCGTTTACCTGACCTGATTTTGCTACAGAATCCCTCAATAGAGTCCTGCGTTTGAATAACATCCATCCCTAACAAAGAATTTCTTTTCAAGCCAATTTTATCTTCAATGATAACAGCAGAAATACCTAAACGCTCAAGAGTGCGAACAGTAAATACAAAATGTTCAATTTTTCCCCCTGTATCACCATCAAATATTATCGGTTTGGTGGTACATTCCAAAATATCATTTAAATTATGCAAACGAGTAGTAAGATCAACTGCTTCAATATCCGGTTTACCTTTTAAGGTAGAATCCGTTAAACTGCTGGACCACATACCGTCAAATTCTCGCTTTATTCCCTCTCTCTCTACAACGGTATTTTCTATAATCAAACCGGTAAGTCCACTGTGGGATTCACAGATACGAACGATTGGTTTGGCTGCTATTAAACGTTTTAGCTTTTTTAAACGAATATCCGGCGTTGTACCAAGGTCTTTCAATTTTATATTTAATTGAGTGGAAGATATCCCTTTTGTATAAGGAATATCAACAACTATTCCACCCCATTTACTTATTATGTCAATTACTTTTTGTCGAGTTTCTCTTTGAATCCCTTCTTTCCAATCATCACCATGTACAACATAATCCGGTTTTAACAATTCTAAATTAGGTGTGTAATCCAAAGTATCTTGCGGAATAACTTCATCTACTTCTTTTAGGCTATTCACAATTTCAGCCCGTTGTTCATAGTTCAAATACGGTAATCTTTTGTAACTCGCAATCGCTTTATCTGTTAAAACTCCTACAATTACATGTCCCAATTTTTGAGCTTCATGAATAACATTTAAGTGCCCCGGATGAATAATATCTGCACTCATCCCTACATAAACTTTTTTCTTTATTATCATACTAACATATTCCAAAATTAAATGATTTATTACAAGACTGACTACTGTGAAACATACCAAAGGTATCGGGATGTAAAACAATCAATCTATTTTTCACCATATATTTATTACACCCAAAGAGATTAAAAAAATATGACAGTTTTAACTTTATTACAGTCATGGACAAAGTTGTTTATTGCATATAATTATACACAAATAAAAAATTATCTTTCTCTCTTTTCTTTTATTATTGGAATTATTCCATCTTTTTCTAAACCAACAATTGTTGCATCATATATCATAATATCTTTGAGTTTAAAAGGAGATATTAACTTGAAACAAATACCAAATCTATAACGATTAATAATATTTTTCATAAGGGATTTTTTTTCTCTTATATTGGGATTAGAGAGGATATTGCAATGTTTTATTCTCAATTTGTTTGTAATACAATAAATAGGCAACAACACTTCTCCCATATATCCTAATACACGTTTTAATCTACTATATTCCGAAAATTTTATATTGTTTTCGACTATAGATAAAACACTGAATAGCCATTCTGAATATTCTATAAAATATTTCTTAGGAGCTATAAACATATTAAAAGATATCAATTTGTTATTATTACATAAATAATCAATCATCACTTTTTCATATTGAGGAAAATAGTTCTTAATAATATTACAAAGTATAAATACATCTTCTTTTGTTGTTAATTCTGTTAAATGAAATAAACTAGAATGAGGAAAATAACGAAGTTTAACAAGAATAATATCATATCGATTAAATATTAAATCAAAATCAGAAATAGTATTCACTTTCATAGAAGATAAATCAAAATATCTTCTATAATGGCATAAACCAATATAATCAACATCTTTCAGATTTTTCCATGCCCAATATTGTACAGTTAATTCACAATAATAGGGATTTTTTTCACTGATATTATCTCCTGTATCATCTCCTTGAAAACCTAAATCAACATTGGAAATAGCTTTTCCTGCTTGAATAGGCATATAAATATCGTCACTCTTTACATAATCTTGCTTATGAGCACAGACTAATATTTTTACATTCGACATAACTTTAATTATAGTTTATATTCTAATATTTTTTCTACTATCTTATCCATATCATAATATTTATATTCCCCTAATCTCCCACCAAATATTACATTCTCTTCTCTACCCGCTAGTAGTTTATATTTTTGATATAATGAGTTATTCCTTTCATCATTCACCGGATAATAGGGTTCACTTCCTTCGTTCCATTCTGAAGGGTATTCTTTAGTTATTACTGTTTTTTCTTGTGTTCCAAATTCAAAATGCTTATGTTCAACAATTCGGGTATAAGGAACTTCTGCATCTGTGTAATTCACTACAGCATTTCCTTGATAATTTTCACAATTAAGAATTTCTTCTTCAAAATGAAGGGTACGATATTCCAACTTTCCAAACCGATAATTATAAAATTCATCTATTTTACCGGTAAAAACTATTTTCTCGGCTATATTCTCCCAATATGCTCTATCATCAAAGAAATCAGCATTAACTTTTGTCTCAATTCCATCCAATAATCCTTCTATCAACTTGTTATATCCACCGATTGGAATTCCCTGATAGGTATCATTGAAATAATTATTGTCAAAAGTAAAACGAACAGGAAGACGTTTAATGATAAACGGGGGAAGCTCCGTTGCTTTTCTTCCCCATTGTTTTTCTGTATAACCTTTTATCAGAATCTCATAAATATCTTTTCCGATTAATGAAATAGCTTGTTCTTCCAAATTTTTAGGTTCGGCGATACCTGCTTCTTTTCGTTGTTCTTCTATTCTTAATTGCGCCTCTTTTGGAGTCTTTGCTCCCCACAAGGCGTAAAACGTATTCATATTAAAAGGAAGATTATATAATTTCCCTCTATAATTGGCTATAGGAGAATTCACATAATGATTAAACTCTACAATGGAATTTACAAAATCCCAAACCGGTTTATTGGAAATATGACCGAATATTATAGAAATATCGCAAAAATGTATTATTATAAAATAATTACTTTCCCATATAGATGTTACAAAAGAATCTTTATCACAAATGTATAATTATCTAATAGTTCGTTCAGGGCTTTACGGGTCAATGTTTGCTTATAAAGCTAAACGAACTGGTAAAAAGTGTCTCGTGATAGACAAGCGTCCACATATAGGTGGTAATATGTATTGTGAAAATCTTGAAGGAATCAATGTTCACAAGTATGGTGCTCATATCTTTCATACTTCCAATAAACCGGTTTGGGATTTTGTAAATTCCATTGTAGAGTTTAATCATTATGTGAATTCTCCTATAGCCAATTATAGAGGGAAATTATATAATCTTCCTTTTAATATGAATACGTTTTACGCCTTGTGGGGAGCAAAGACTCCAAAAGAGGCGCAATTAAGAATAGAAGAACAACGAAAAGAAGCAGGTATCGCCGAACCTAAAAATTTGGAAGAACAAGCTATTTCATTAATCGGAAAAGATATTTATGAGATTCTGATAAAAGGTTATACAGAAAAACAATGGGGAAGAAAAGCAACGGAGCTTCCCCCGTTTATCATTAAACGTCTTCCTGTTCGTTTTACTTTTGACAATAATTATTTCAATGATACCTATCAGGGAATTCCAATCGGTGGATATAACAAGTTGATAGAAGGATTATTGGATGGAATTGAGACAAAAGTTAATGCTGATTTCTTTGATGATAGAGCATATTGGGAGAATATAGCCGAGAAAATAGTTTTTACCGGTAAAATAGATGAATTTTATAATTATCGGTTTGGAAAGTTGGAATATCGTACCCTTCATTTTGAAGAAGAAATTCTTAATTGTGAAAATTATCAAGGAAATGCTGTAGTGAATTACACAGATGCAGAAGTTCCTTATACCCGAATTGTTGAACATAAGCATTTTGAATTTGGAACACAAGAAAAAACAGTAATAACTAAAGAATACCCTTCAGAATGGAACGAAGGAAGTGAACCCTATTATCCGGTGAATGATGAAAGGAATAACTCATTATATCAAAAATATAAACTACTAGCGGGTAGAGAAGAGAATGTAATATTTGGTGGGAGATTAGGGGAATATAAATATTATGATATGGATAAGATAGTAGAAAAAATATTAGAATATAAACTATAATTAAAGTTATGTCGAATGTAAAAATATTAGTCTGTGCTCATAAGCAAGATTATGTAAAGAGTGACGATATTTATATGCCTATTCAAGCAGGAAAAGCTATTTCCAATGTTGATTTAGGTTTTCAAGGAGATGATACAGGAGATAATATCAGTGAAAAAAATCCCTATTATTGTGAATTAACTGTACAATATTGGGCATGGAAAAATCTGAAAGATGTTGATTATATTGGTTTATGCCATTATAGAAGATATTTTGATTTATCTTCTATGAAAGTGAATACTATTTCTGATTTTGATTTAATATTTAATCGATATGATATTATTCTTGTTAAACTTCGTTATTTTCCTCATTCTAGTTTATTTCATTTAACAGAATTAACAACAAAAGAAGATGTATTTATACTTTGTAATATTATTAAGAACTATTTTCCTCAATATGAAAAAGTGATGATTGATTATTTATGTAATAATAACAAATTGATATCTTTTAATATGTTTATAGCTCCTAAGAAATATTTTATAGAATATTCAGAATGGCTATTCAGTGTTTTATCTATAGTCGAAAACAATATAAAATTTTCGGAATATAGTAGATTAAAACGTGTATTAGGATATATGGGAGAAGTGTTGTTGCCTATTTATTGTATTACAAACAAATTGAGAATAAAACATTGCAATATCCTCTCTAATCCCAATATAAGAGAAAAAAAATCCCTTATGAAAAATATTATTAATCGTTATAGATTTGGTATTTGTTTCAAGTTAATATCTCCTTTTAAACTCAAAGATATTATGATATATGATGCAACAATTGTTGGTTTAGAAAAAGATGGAATAATTCCAATAATAAAAGAAAAGAGAGAAAGATAATTTTTTATTTGTGTATAATTATATGCAATAAACAACTTTGTCCATGACTGTAATAAAGTTAAAACTGTCATATTTTTTTAATCTCTTTGGGTGTAATAAATATATGGTGAAAAATAGATTGATTGTTTTACATCCCGATACCTTTGGTATGTTTCACAGTAGTCAGTCTTGTAATAAATCATTTAATTTTGGAATATGTTAGTATGATAATAAAGAAAAAAGTTTATGTAGGGATGAGTGCAGATATTATTCATCCGGGGCACTTAAATGTTATTCATGAAGCTCAAAAATTGGGACATGTAATTGTAGGAGTTTTAACAGATAAAGCGATTGCGAGTTACAAAAGATTACCGTATTTGAACTATGAACAACGGGCTGAAATTGTGAATAGCCTAAAAGAAGTAGATGAAGTTATTCCGCAAGATACTTTGGATTACACACCTAATTTAGAATTGTTAAAACCGGATTATGTTGTACATGGTGATGATTGGAAAGAAGGGATTCAAAGAGAAACTCGACAAAAAGTAATTGACATAATAAGTAAATGGGGTGGAATAGTTGTTGATATTCCTTATACAAAAGGGATATCTTCCACTCAATTAAATATAAAATTGAAAGACCTTGGTACAACGCCGGATATTCGTTTAAAAAAGCTAAAACGTTTAATAGCAGCCAAACCAATCGTTCGTATCTGTGAATCCCACAGTGGACTTACCGGTTTGATTATAGAAAATACCGTTGTAGAGAGAGAGGGAATAAAGCGAGAATTTGACGGTATGTGGTCCAGCAGTTTAACGGATTCTACCTTAAAAGGTAAACCGGATATTGAAGCAGTTGATCTTACTACTCGTTTGCATAATTTAAATGATATTTTGGAATGTACCACCAAACCGATAATATTTGATGGTGATACAGGGGGAAAAATTGAACATTTTGTATTTACTGTTCGCACTCTTGAGCGTTTAGGTATTTCTGCTGTTATCATTGAAGATAAAATTGGCTTGAAAAGAAATTCTTTGTTAGGGATGGATGTTATTCAAACGCAGGACTCTATTGAGGGATTCTGTAGCAAAATCAGGTCAGGTAAACGGGCACAAATAACAAATGATTTTATGATTATTGCTCGTATTGAAAGTTTTATTGCCGGTAAGCATCTTGATGATGCTATTGTGCGGGCGCTTGCTTACATAGAAGCTGGTGCTGATGGCATCATGATTCATAGTAAGAATCAAACAGGTGAAGACATCAAAGATTTCTGTTTTGCTTTAAGAAAAGAGCATGCAACAATTCCCATAGTTGTTGTTCCTACAACATTCAACCATATAACTGACGATGAATTGGCTTCCTGGGGAGTAAATATAGTTATTTATGCCAATCATATGCTAAGAAGCGCATACCCTGCAATGGTAAATACGGCGAAATTAATTTTGACTCATGGGCGTTCTTATGAAACATGTGATTTATGTATGCCTATAAAAGAAATCTTAGAATTAATACCCGGAACAAAATAAACACAATGATTTCACCACAAGATTTTATAGACATATTAAAGAAAAACGATATTGATTTTTTCACAGGTATTCCGGATTCTTTACTAAAAGATGTTTGTGCTTATATGTCCGACAATTTATCGGTAGAAAATAATATAATAGCAGCTAACGAAGGTTCCGCCGTGGGATTGGCTGCCGGATATTATTTAGCGACCCATAAAATTCCAGTTGTTTACATGCAGAATTCAGGAATAGGCAATGCTATAAATCCGTTGTTATCTTTAGTCGATAAAGAAGTCTATAATATTCCTTTATTATTGCTTATCGGTTGGCGAGGTGAACCGGGGATAAAAGATGAACCTCAACATATAAAACAAGGGAAAGTAACCCTTCCTTTATTGGACGTTATGGAATTGAAAAACACGATTCTCTCCAAAGATAAATTGAAATTTGAAGAGCAATTAAAAGATGCTTTATCATATATCAGACAGACGAAAGAGCCTTATGCTCTTGTTATCCAGAAAAACACATTCGAAAGCTACAGTAGTACCGGAGAAAACACTACTAATTTTCCTATGGCTCGTGAAAGCGCCATTCGGATTATTGCCGAATTATTGACTCCTTTAGATATTGTTGTTTCCACTACAGGAATGATATCACGTGAACTTTTTGGGTGCCGAGAATCCCTTAATCAAGGACATGCAAATGATTTTTTAACTGTCGGTTCCATGGGTCATGCTTCTCAAATAGCTTTAGGTATTGCCCTTAGAAGGGAAAAAGGTAAAATATATTGTTTTGATGGTGATGGTGCCCTTTTAATGCACATGGGATCTATGGCAATTATCGGTTCTTTGAAACCGATAAATTATATTCATGTACTATTCAATAATGGTGCTCACGATTCTGTGGGAGGACAACCTACCGTAGGATTGAAAATAGATTTACCTAATATTGGACTATCTTGTGGATATAATTTTGTTTTTTCAACAGATAAAGAGGATTCTTTAAAAGAATTACTTAAAAGAATAGAGAGATTACAAGGTCCAATTTTATTAGAAGTTAAAGTATCAAAAGGATATCGTAGTGATTTGGGACGCCCTGCAACTGCCCCCATTCAAAATAAAGAAGAATTAATGAATTTTTTGGTTAGATAAAGAAGAATGGAAAAAGAGACATACGTTGGTGATTTTTCTATAGACAGTCTTTTTACCACATTACAAAATTCTTCCTTCAAAGAAATATTTCTTGTAAGAGGAAAACGATCTTATGAATTATGTGGAGCTAAATTAGTAATTGAAAACATAAAATCGTTATTTAATTATACTATTACAGAGTTTTTTGATTTTCAGGAGAATCCTAAAATAGAAGATTTGGAGAAAGGACTCCGGTTTATGTCCAATATTAAGGCAGATTTAATTATTGGTATTGGTGGAGGAAGTGTTTTAGATATGTCAAAATTAATTCGCTTTTTTTATTCTTATTCCGGTGATATCACCAATACTCAATTCGAGAAACAGAAAGGGTTAATTCCGTTAATTACTATTCCTACAACTGCCGGAACGGGAAGTGAAGTTACTCATTTTGCGGTCTTATATAAAGAAAAGATAAAATATTCAATAGAACATAATGACGTTTTGCCGGATATGGCAATTGTTCATCCGTCATTTACTTATAATAATTCTCCATATTTAACGGCTTGTACAGGTTTTGACGCTTTGGCTCATGCCATTGAGGCTTATTGGAATATAAACGCGACGGAAGAATCGGATACATACGCTGTAAAAGCTATCAAATTGCTTTATCCTAATTTGTCGGTCGTAGTTAATGCTCCAGCAAAAGAAGCAAGAATTAAAGTATCGGAAGGTGCTTATTGGGCAGGAAAAGCGATTAATATAACTAAGACTACGGCACCACATGCCGTATCCTATCCTTTTACTACGTATTATAATTATCCTCATGGACATGCTGTAGCATTGACTTTTCCTTATTTTGCAGAATATAATATTAAAAAGGTATCAGAATTATCTACAAAATTGAGTAGAGATAGGTATGTAGATAAAATGAAATATTTATGTTCCATAATAGGCACTACTATTGAATCTGATATAAGATTATTATTCCATAATTACATAAAAAAGATTGGTTTATCATTTAATTTATTACATGATTTTCAAGTGGAACTAATTATTAAAAATATCAATACACAAAGAATGGTAAATAATCCCATGAGATTTACATTAGAACAACTTAGAAGATATATAAATAACACAAACACAGAATATGAAGGAAATTGATAACGAAGAATTAAAAAAAATACAAATAGATATATTAAAAGCCGTTTGTCAGTTTTGTGAAGATTCAAAATTGAGATATTTCCTTTGTGCAGGTACTATGCTTGGTGCGATTCGCCACAAGGGTTTTATTCCTTGGGATGACGATATTGACATCATGATGCCACGTCCTGATTATGAAATATTTGTTCGAAATTTTAAAGCAAATCAGGATTATTATAAAGTATATTCTCTGTCCGTAACAAAAGGCTATAATAATCCCTTTGTAAAAGTTTCAGATGAAAGAACTCTCTTATTAGAAGATATTAATGAAAATAGAATAGGAGTTAATATTGATATCTTTCCCATTGATGGGTTTCCATCCTCTAAACTTAGAGGATATTTTCATCATTTAATAATTAAAATATTCAAGTATTGTTATTGTAGAAAGATTCTTACAATAAGATATAAAGAAAATATTTTAAAGAAAATTATTATTACGATATTGGATATGTTTTTATTTGTAATTCCTAAATCTATATTTTCTAAATTAATCCAAAAGAAGGCAAAAAAGATCCCTTATGAAACTTCAAAATTACTTGGTATAGTTGTTTGGGGGTATGGTAAACGGGAAATTTGTCGTAAAGAAGTATTTAAAGATTACATATCGGTAGAATTTGAGAATAATCAATTCAGAGCAATGATTGGATACGATGAATATTTACATAATGTATACGGAGATTATATGAAATTTCCTCCCATAGAAGAAAGAGAATCCCATCATAATAGAATTGGAACTTTTTGGAAATAAAACAACTTATCGTAGAAGATAGACAGATACCTCTTATGAAAAAAATTCTTTTTATCAACTCTCTATATTTCCCCAATATCATTGGGGGAGTAGAAATTATCATGCAAGAACAGGCCGAGCATTTTAGTAAAATGGGGTATCCTGTAGCTGTCCTCACTACAGGAGAGAAAGGCAATGGGCTGAACACAGATATGGTAAATGGCATAAAAGTTTATCGGGCAGGCATAAAAAATATCTATTGGTTTTCTACCCCTAATAAACCGAATAAGTATGTACGTATGCTTTGGCACCTGAAAGATATTTACAACAAAGGTATGCGTACATACGTTAAAGAGGTCATTGATATTGAAAAACCGGACATTGTATTTTGCCACAATCTTTGTGGGTTTTCTATTTCCGCATGGGATGAAATAAAAGCGGTTGGATTACCTATCATTCAAGTTTTACACGATTTATATCTGATGTGTCCAAGAAGTACCATGTTTAAAAAAGGGCATGCATGCGAAAAACAATGCGGAGTATGTCATTGGATGTGTCGAAATCATCGTAAAAAATCGCAAGTGGTGGATGCTGTTGTGGGCGTCAGTGCTTATGTATTGAACAAATTAAAGCAGGCCGGCTATTTTGAAAATGTACCTTCTTATGTAATTCATAATGCAAAAAACATTTCGGAACCTTCGAAACGGTTAGTTTGGAGTGAACAAGAACCTCTTCGGATAGGATATATTGGAATACTGACAAAGGCGAAAGGTGTAGAATGGCTTATTACACAATTTATGTATTTAGATAATATCAATGCTACTCTAACGATAGCAGGCAGGGGGGAATCCATTGAATATGAAAAGTATTTAAAAGAATTAGCATCAAAAGACAAAAGAATTATTTTCAGCGGATATGTAAAACCGGTAGAGCATTATACCGGTATTTATTTATCTGTTGTGCCTTCTATTTGTCCTGATACTTTCCCTTCCGTCGCATTTGAGTCTTGCGCTTATCATGTTCCTGTAATAGCTACAAAAATGGGAGGATTACCGGAAATTATAAAAGATGGTGTGAATGGTTGGTTGTGCGATGTAGATAACTCCGATTCTTTAGGAAAAACTATTTTACACATTTATAACTCATCAGAATTACTTCATTCTGTTTCCAATCGTGCACGAGAATCAGTAAGTGAAATGTTGGATATGGAGAGGATGATGATAAAATATGAAGAGCTTGCGAGGATATGAAAAAGCTATATGTATAAATAGTTAGTTATAAATAAATTAGATTTAAAGGACATTAAGTGAGATTAATACACTATATTTCTGCTTTGTTAATAGTACTATCTATGCAATTAACAGATTTTAGAATAAGTGAAATTAAAATAGGTGATTTTTTTTCTACATTCTTATTGTTATACTTCTGTATAAATCATAAAAATGTGAATATTCCTGTTTTTTACAAAAAAATGTACCTTTGTTTTTGTTTTTTTTTAATCAGTTCTTTTACTGTAATATTATGGACAAAATTTTATCCTCCAAATACAAATTTAAGTATATTCAAACAAGTCGGGATGATTAGTATCTCTAGATTTATTCAATTAATTGGTTGTTTAACTTTTTCCCTATTTATTCACAACATTCTTATTAAACATACAGTAGCATTTGACGACAAGTTTCTAAAAATAATAGACAGATTAATGTTATTATTCTTTTTCTTTTTTATTCTTGTTTTTTTTATGAGTTTCTTTCAAATTGAAACGTTATTTGTTTATGGAAATCACAGGTTACGAGGAGGATTTGTAGAAGGGGGACCATTTGGTTTATTTGCTGTTTTTTATTATGTATATAGAACCAAAATGTTTAAATTTAGTACTATTTGGACAATATTAATTATAATTCTTCTTTTTGCATCACAATCAAAAGCAGCTGTTTTATTTTTAATTTTTATAGTTATTATCTACCTTATATTGTATAATAAATTGAAAATAAAAAATACAATAATAGCTGGTTTCATTTCTTTTATTATATTAATTCTTTTAAATAATTATTGGGGATTTACAAACAGATTGATCGCTTATTGGGATACATATAAAAATATAAAATATGTAGTTCCTACGAGAGTGAATGACCCCTCGTTAGTTATGGGTAGAATTGCAGCAGCCTACATTGCTCCAGAAATAATAAAAAATAATATACTATTAGGTGTAGGATTGGGTAATTATTCTTTAGTAAGGAATAATCCGGAATATTTAGGGATTTTCCCCATTGTTTCAGAATGGGATCTAATGGGATTCGGTGGGATAATTAATATTCTAATCGAAGTTGGAATTATCGGATTATTTCTATTTATTTTGCCATTTTTAAAAATGTGGCAACTTTCAAAATTGAAGACAACACGTTTTCTTATCATCCTTTTTATGATTGCTCAAATATTTGGTGTACAAACATACTTTCAATATTTATGGTTTGTGGTTGGGATAATGACAGCCATAAATATGAGACATAAAAACTCTATTCTCACATAACTTATATCTATTAGATATCTTTAAATAAAAATAATAGTCTGAAAAAGAAGATGCAGATAAAAAAAATAATCATTGATACTCGGATGATAGATTCTTCTGGGATAGGGCGATATTTACAAAATATTTTGCCTGATATAATAGAACAATTTTCTAATGTGTCTCTTTTGGGAGAAGAGCAACTGTTAAAAGAAAAACTACAGAATGACAATTTACATGTTATTCCTTTTAATGAACCGATATATTCTATTTCAGAACAATTAAAATATCCATATGTCATACCGAAATGTGATATTTTTTTTTCTCCCCATTATAATATTCCGTTATTGCCCATTAAAGCAAAATATAGAATCGTAACGATTCATGATGTTTTCCATTTAGCTTTTTATCAGAGTTTGAATATCTTTCAAAGAATATATTCAAAAGCTGTAATCAATCAGGCTTTAAAACAATCGGATGCCGTTATTACTGTTTCTGAATTTTCAAAGGAAGAAATACTTAAATATACAAATAAAAAGTATATTGATAAAATCTATGTGATTTATAACGGGGTAAGATCATGGAGAAAATTATCAGAAACGAAAGTTGACTATTGTGACAACAAGCCTTATTTTTTGTTTGTCGGTAATGTAAAACCACATAAAAATTTGAGACGAACCATAGAAGCATATCGTTTGCTTTTGTTAAACATTGGTGATGTAAAACAAAAACCTTACTTTATTATTGTCGGGAAAAGAGATGGTTTTATTACCGGAGATAACATTACAGCTCTGATAGAAAACGATCCTCTTTTGCAACAATATGTTAAATTTACAGGTTGGATTACTGATAGTGAATTGCAAGAATTATATTCTAATGCTTTGGCTTTAATATTTCCATCATATTATGAGGGATTTGGTTTTCCTCCTTTAGAGGCTATGAGCTATGGTACACCGTCAATTGTTGCTAACGCTGCTTCCATACCTGAGATCTGTGGGGATGCCGCATTGTATTTTAATCCTTTTGATATTTATGATATTTATAATAAAATGAAATGTATTTTTAATAGTCTGCATATACGAAAAGAATTAATAGAAAAAGGGAGAGAAAATATAAAGAGATTTTCATGTAATTTATCAATAGAGAGTCACATCAAACTTTTTGAATGTTTTTTAAAATAAATAACTATGAAAAAGCGAAATTTAGTTTTTCGGAAGGTTCTTATTGGGTCAACAAGTAGATTGGCAATAGTTGACCATACAGAAACATACGGGAGACATATCTTGAAAAAAGCTGTACATAGTCTGCCCATAAAAAGTTGTATTGATTTGGGTAGTGGAAAGGGCATGGAATGCCGATGAACTACAAGCTAAAGGTATTGAGGTGATAGATATTAATTTGGAAAAAGATGTATTGCCATTTGCAGATGAATCAGTCGACCTAATTATAGCAAATCAAGTGATGGAACATTGCAAGGAGATATTCTGGATTAATAGTGAAATTTTTCGTTGTTTGCGTCCGGGTGGTCATCTTTTTTTAGGCGTTCCGAATGTATTATCATTGCATAATAGATTATTAGGAATGTTTGGATTTCATCCGACACAACATAAATCTCTTTCTGCACATGTTCGTCCTTTCTCTAAAAGGGATATTATTCAGTTTTATACCCAAATCAATACAACTTTTTATGGGCAGACTATGTACAGCTTTTTTCAAGATATGTCTCCCGTATGTTTCTGTATGGTCAACTATTGCCAATCTACTTGTTGACCCAATAAGAACCTTCCGAAAAACTAAATTTCGCTTTTTCATAGTTATTTATTTTAAAAAACATTCAAAAAGTTTGATGTGACTCTCTATTGATAAATTACATGAAAATCTCTTTATATTTTCTCTCCCTTTTTCTATTAATTCTTTTCGTATATGCAGACTATTAAAAATACATTTCATTTTATTATAAATATCATAAATATCAAAAGGATTAAAATACAATGCGGCATCCCCACAGATCTCAGGTATGGAAGCAGCGTTAGCAACAATTGACGGTGTACCATAGC
>SNRY01000200.1_pt1 | contig 22179 bp, 14 predicted proteins | sample 4693421 | NCBI WGS metagenome assembly SNRY01 (sample SAMN11003215, study PRJNA524138) | termite gut metagenome | isolation source: Bacteroidetes bacterial symbionts from single cell of protist host amplifed... | host: Streblomastix strix ... | reverse complement strand
TCGTTTTTCGCAAAAGAAGAGATTGATTTGGTTTTTCTTTATGTAGCTACTTATAGCCTTTCTTCAACTATTTTGCCCAAATTTCATCTTCTGTCGTTTCGTCACGGTACTTCTTTAACTCACACATCTCGAGTAGTTCTATATGCGTGCCGAATAATCCTATCTTATATGTACTTTTCATGATTTTCTCCATTTACTGCACTTTCGTTATTTCAGGCCCTGCATACGAACGTTTCACCCCTCCGAAGTCAACTACAATCTTCTGCAGAACCATCCCCGGATGCCCACAATAAATCTTCACCGTATGCTTTCCGGGTTTATCTACAAAGTGGGTAGTCTTATTGATCCGGCAATTACGTAACACGCTTTGTATCCATAGCGTACTATAATAAGGCGCTCCTGCTTCCGGTAAATAGACCGGACTATTGTCTACCATCACCCCATACCTCGAACCATGCTCATCATCCAGTGGAAAGACAGGCATCATATACGTGTACACATCCACCGGCCCTGTCCGGAAAGAGTAGAAATCATACTCAATCACCGGAAAATCACTACCCCGTACAGGAGCCACATAATTGGAAGTAAGAAGTAAACCGGGATAATAAGGCGTATCCGCAAACGGATCACCCAATTGTACCACCTTCCCTTCAAAACCCAGCCCCTCTATAATGCTAAACTTCACAGCCCTTTTCTCGCTCTTCCGATGGAACCCGGCTGCATCAATCGACACATATCCGTTATTCTCCACATACAACCCTTTTACCTCTTCTACCGACGGACGCTCAGGATTGAAAACCGACAAATAAACAGTCTTCGACTCCCCTCTATCCGTCAGGAACTCAATAGAACCACCAACATCCTCACCTATGGGAACGCTATCCCAATCTACCGAAACCATTACTCGATCCTCAAACTGTGTCTCCCCCGACACCCTGTCCATCACAATCCATCCATCGGATGCCTTCGAATCCCACCTTACGCTACCATTTCCCTTATTAAATACAGTTACGTAATACGATCTGTTCAGGTATTTATTAAAACACGGAAGTGCGTGCACACTTCCAATTCCTATCCCCGGTCCCTCTTCGCACACAATACCTAATGTAGGATTAACATTCAACTTCACCTCTTCCACTTTTGCTCTTTCAAATGACCGCGCACCTCCATGAACCAACGACATCATTCCGCGCCACTTGCCATCCAACAACGCATTATATTCCGTCGTAATAACCTCCAAACTATCCCCGTAAACCTTCACCCTCTCCTTCAGCACATCAGCCGATGCCCGCTGCTGTGAAACATACTCACGGTTCTTCTGTGCATTGAGCGTCATCTGGTTCACCAACTCCGCTCCTTTCACATTATAATACACCAACTGATAGAAAGCCACTCTGGCCTCCGCATCCATACCCTGTAAAATCAACTCCGCTTTATCTGCAATCCGCTTATACTCAGCCAAGCGGCGGTCTGCTTCATTATAATTCCCAACCGAAAATTCCGTATCCGTACTCCGTTCCATGAACTCAGGCTTTCGCTTAAAAGCCTCCCTGAAATAGGTCGTTTCAATATCCGTAAAGTCGCTTCGATACTGTTCCCCGAAGATATTACACAAAAAGTCCACACAATGGTCATTAATATTTCCGTAATTAAACCGGTCCAAATCGTATGCCATATCCATAAACAACGTAATAGGATACTCCGCCGGCTTAATATCCCCAACATTCACCACCCACAAACGGTCGGCAGTAGCCCGGTAAGCCTTACTCAACTCCTCATACATCAGCGCAGGAGGAGTCGATGCAATCCACAAATAATGCTTCGGAGGTCCCCAATACGATACATGATAATAAACCCCCGAACGACCCGAACGACCACGCTCCTTCCCATTACTCAAACGCTTCATATAACCAAAATCGTCCTCCGTCCACACAATCGTAACATCATCCGGAAGGCTAAATCCATAATCATACACCTCTTGCACCTCCTTATAAGGATAAAACACCTGCGGAACCTCCTCAACCACCTGTCCCAACTCATTAGCTAGAATCCGTCGTTGATCATCAAAAGCTTGTTCCAGAACCCGTGCCTGTCTATCCAACCCCAAGCCTCCGGCCATCACTGCATCATGAATCCCTCGCATGGCAAGCGTATATACATTCTCAAAACCGCCGTTACTCCGCACACGATTCCGCAACACCTTGTTAATCCCATCCCGATTCGTCACATAATTCCAATCACCCATCGTCTGCCTGTCCCATTCCGAAGCATTGTTAAACAACAACGGCTCACAATGTATAGATCCCATCACAATACCGAAGCTATCCGCTACCAACTTATTATCTGCATAATAATTAAAAGCTTTCGTACACGAATGCATCGCCGGACACAAATAGTTAGCCTTCAACCGCAACAGCAACTCACATATCTTAGCATACGTCCGCGGCCCAATATCGCCCACCTCCGGCTCAAACCTCTTTGACGCCCACGGCTTCAATCCCCAATCTTCATCATTAATAAAAACACCCCGGTACTTCACCGAAGGACGTTTCGACGACCATCCCCTCACATCCAAAAACACATCCGCCCGCTTCTTCACCGGCACATCCGCCCACCAATACCAAGGCGACACCCCAATGACCTCCGAAATAGACAACAATCCATAAGCCGTACCCCGCCGATCGCTACCAGCCACCACCAAAGCCCGCTTAACACCTGTAACAGGATTACTCACAACCTCAATCCGGTACTGTTCCCAGCCATCCTTAACACTCTTCACGTCCAACCTGCCTCTTGCTATCAATCCATCTATCAGTCTATTCTTACCGATTGTCCCAACAATAACAACACAATCCGGCATTTTGTCCACAGAAGTTAAAACCCGTAACTTTCTACCCGTCACAAGTCTCACATCCTCCACAAACAACTTCACCGACCGCTTCACAACCTCATCATCCCCTTCATCATAACAAACATAGCCGCCAGTCGCCCTCATCAAAGGAAAAACACTCTTACCCTCCCTTGCATTCGATAGCAAAACTTGCGCCTCGCCGTCCATCATCACCGACAAAAACAGCGCCAGACAGCACACCCATCGAAACTTTACAATATATAAATAATCACTCATTCAAATTAAATAAACATAAACTTTCAAATCACTCTATTTATGTATAACCGCATACATTCGTCCAAACCGGCATCAAAACGACATAATCAGTCAAAACAACCAACATCAAAAATACAAAAAAAACACAAAAGACACAACACAATTGCCCAAAAAGTAACTATCAAATCACGCAACATCCCTACTTCTGTCCCGAAGGAACAGGAACGAGTTCACCCCAACCCACAGGATAACCAAAATTAGGAGTATCATCCGCATTCCACGTAAAACGCTGCACGAAAGTCGAACGTCCCGATTCGTACGTAGCGTCATTCCTCTTCTTCACATGATACACAATCCAGTCCTCCGTACCGTCTGGTGACGTCGTAAACGAACAATGGCCTACCCCATTTACACCATCCACACCCGTAACACCCGGAAGTGTATCATCACACCTATAAAATACCTGATTAGCCGACTTCTTCCAATTACCCACAACCATCGGATCCAACGACGGATTTTCCAACACAATATACCCCAAACGGTAATACTTTGTCCACGACCCATTGCATGAATAAACGATAAACGTCTTACTGCCCCGCTTCAAAATTGCAGGTCCCTCCTGTATTCCCCGTGTAAAAAGCTCCCACGGCTGATCTGCCGTTGTAATCCGTACCCGGTTCGAACTAATAGTGTACGGGTTACTCATCCGTGCAATATAAATAGCTTGATCCGCATCCGCCTCAGTCGGCGTACCCGACCATACGGCATAACGCTGTCCATCAATCATCACCGTCGTCAAATCAATACCCGAATATGTATTCTCAACCGTAGGCACAATGCCTTCCGAATACGAGTCACCCGTATATAGCATTCCCATATCCTCCCACTGTCCAAACGGATCGGTCGTCTTCGACCTCAACACCCCGCTCCGTTGATTATACCTGTTCAGTTCTGCGTGCGGCCTTCCTGCCGTGTAATAAATATACCAACTACCCTCAATATAATGCAACTCCGGTGCCCACAAATGCGACACATTCCATGGTTTCACCGCGCCTGCATCCGAAGGCGCCCTCCATACCGTCGTCGTTCCCGACAACAGCGTCAACTTTGTCGATGATGAAATATTAACCTGATTATCTCCCTGTGCCTTACACAAATAATAAGCATTCTGATACTTTGTTATCCACGGATCGGGTATATCCCCCAGTGGATTCGTAAAATAAGTATCCGTCTGCACCACTGTCATCACTATCGGCTCTACCCCTTCAATAGAGAACGTAACCGTCCCCTCCCTCTTATCATTTTCTGGATTTTCACCATATTCCAATTTCAGAATGGCATCACCCGTTCCCTGAACCTTAGACAATGAAATCCATTCTACCTGCGAAACCACTGTCCACACCCTATTAGTCGAAACGACAACATCCAATTCGCCGGCCACATTTCTCACATTCGTCGCATTAGGTCCCACCCACAAATAGGAACTTGTAGCATCCCTTTCGTGCAAACCGTTATCTGCCATTCCGCCATCTTCGTTACAAGCCACCATACCCATAACCAGTATTGAAAACAAACATCTTCTAAAAATCTTATTCATCGCATTATCTTATTTAAAGAATGTCAAAAGCCTGTCTATTGCCCCTTCTCTCATCATTGCGAGGCACAAAGCAATCTCAACCGACTTTTGACAATCCCGGTTATAAATTAATCCCTCATCAAATACCTGCCGGAAGCTTCTCCAACACAATCCGCATACCGCTATGAGTACCACAGTCAGCCTCATTATTACATTTTCCTCGCACCGAAACCCGGAGATACACATCAGTATGCCTCCAACTTCCACCTCTCATCGCTTTACCCCCATTAGCAGGTCCTGTCTTAATAGGATCTCTCGTCTCCACTCCAACCTGACCTAAATAATAATCAACATCAAAGAAGTCCATACAGTAATCAAATGCATTCCCCGACATATCATAAATTCCCAACTCATTAGGAGCCAATGAACCTACTACATTAGGACCTAAAGCGGTAGCACGACCGTAAACGGCTACATCCGTTTTTACATTACTCCCGCTATACGTGTAGCCCATACTCATATTTCCTCCACGCGCAGCATACTCCCATTCAGCCTCAGACGGCAAACGAACCGTCACTCCTAACTCAGCTGACAACCACAGACAATAATTATAAGCACACCCCCACGTCATGCTACTGGCAGGTTTTCTCCCACATCCGCTCACCGGCGTATAATTCAAATTAGGAGCCGCTCCGGACACATTAAATGCAAACGTCCTACCACTGCTATTATAAAGTGCCTGATTCAAATCCCGTCGCGTAGTACTCTGATAAACATTCAGGAAGGTACACAACTGTTCGTTCGTAATCTGGTACTTATCCATAAAGAAATCTCTCGAAATCGTAACTGTATGAACAGGTTCCTTACCGTACGTCACATTATCAATAGGCGAAACAATCGTTGCCGTATTCGGCTCACCCATTGCAAACGTACCTTTCTCCACCAACACCATATCCGACAAATTAGCTCCCGGCATAATATCCCCGGTCTTCGTCGTAAACGGTACAGCCACTCCATAGAACAATCCTGCATCGTTCTTCGCATACGCTCTCATATAATAAGTGCTGCCTTTAGTTAAACCTCCAACCAACACCTCATACGCTCCCGTACCTTTACCTGCCGTAACAAAGTAATCCTGCTCAACCGTCGGTTCGTCCGTCGTCCCCCAACAGAAACCCCTCTCCGTCGTAGGTGACCCTGCATCCATAATAACCTGCCCAAACAAATAAGCAGCCTGGTATCCCTGCGAAACCTTAATCGACTTAATAAAATTCAACGTCGTAAACCTTACACTTTCCCCATACGTAGTACCACTGTTTGTAGTAAAGTAAGGTCGGACATAATACTGATTGTCTTGCAACAAATCGAATATATCTGCTGTGAAACCGAATCCTCCGGGCTCCGACACGACCTTTCCGTCTCCAATCGTAGGATCAATCATCAAGCCATAGCAAATACCATACTCCAAAATCTCATTATTCCCGTCATCGGCAATCTGCATCACCACCTTTGCCGTCGTAGGTGTTATCTCGTAAACCCTATCCACCACGCACCAACCATCGATAGATGTATTTTTAGTTACGAAAGAAAGTTCATTGCCGTAATACACACGATCACCCGAAAGTATATACGCCCTTGCATAATAGGTCGTAGCAGCATCCAGCCCGTAAAGTTGTGCCGTAAATGCACCCAAATCGCTTGTTTCCACTGCCTCGGCCACTTCATCTTCAACAGTCGGATTAGGCGCTACACTCCAACAAATACCTCTTTTATCAACGGCTATTCCTCTGTCAATGGTTATATATCCACTTCCGATGGCTGTATTTTGGCCAATTCTGGAAAAGTCTTGTGTTATAACCTGAATATCCGCTTCGACAATATCTTCACTTTTGCAGGAAGAAAACATAGTAGCAGCCAATACTCCCACTATAAATAATCTGTATAACTGTTTCATTGCTATTAATATTTAGGTTATCTAATTAATTGCCACAGGCGACCATCCCCAGTTTTGAACAAGGTTGGCGTTCCTATTAATTTCGTTCTGAGGTATAGGCATCAGATTCATTTTATCTTCATAAACCCGTTTCTCTATTGGCTTCACCGTATAACGCTTAGTCTTATCGTCATCTTCAAGCACAATATCCAACTCATGAGCTTCTTTCTGAGTCTCAGTTCCAATCATCCACCGGCGTATATCCCAAAAACGATATTCTTCAAAAGCAAACTCTACCCGACGTTCGTTTCGTATGAGCTTACGAATATTTTCCTGCGTAAACGCCCATCCTCTATTGGCAAAAGTCACATCCACCGACGGCATCTCCGCACGTGAACGAACCTTGTCAATCGCCCAACGCACCTGATCCTCGGGCACAGCTCCCGGAGAATCGTAATATTCATTCAACGCCTCGGCATAACACAACAGAATGTCCGCATAACGAATAACAGGATAGCAATTAGGCAAACTTGCACCACTTGCCGACGGATTCTGATCAATATCCATGTATTTTCTCAAAAAGAATCCTGTACGCGAGTATCCCGTAATGTAATGCTTACCTCCAATCTTATCCGATGTTACATCCCTCCGCCATGTTTGAAACTGAACTCCATAAAATACCGACTCATCATGCCATATCGTAGCCTCCAAACGTGGATCTCGATTCGAGAACGGATACAGAGGCCGGTAACCGGAGTTAGGCTGATCCGGCAACATACCGTTTTTCATCTCATATGCTTCCACCAAATCCTGCGTAGGCAGATTATAACACACCGGAACGCCTCTTCCGGAAACCAACATAAACTCAAACGGCAGATTATTAAAATAAATCTCATTACTTGGACCTCGCAGGAAAGGCAAAATAGTCTCCTCAGGAGTATGCCTAGTCACAAAATAAGTCTCATAAGCGCTTTTCGCACCTGTCTTCTGTCTATAAACATCATACTTGTTCAGATCAATAACCGTTTTACAAGCTTTAGCTGCCCGTTCCCACCTCTCAATCTTATAATCCGGATACCGCCAGTACCTCAAGTTCGGATCATTGGAATCGTACTGGGGATAATTGGGAGGCCGATTGAATAACGGACTGGCAACCATAGTCAACACTTTAGCTTTCAATGCTAATGCTACATCAGCATTTACACGCCCGTAACTATCTTTCTCAACCGATGAAACATTAATACTACCGAACAAAATAGAAACCGTATCACACTGGCTCACAATAAACTCTACACACTCCTCGAACGTATTACGCGGAGCTGTCAGAATTGGATCATATTTATCGTCAATCACATAAGTCACAATAGGTATCCCTCCATAATTTCTCAACAGATCGGCATAATACATCGCCCTCAGACAAACAACCTGCGCCTTCAGGTATTCCAAACGCTCACGGGTTGCAATACCTTGTATCTCTTGAATATAGGGATAGTATTTAAGGAATTTATTACAAGCCCTGATCTCCGCATAATCGGTATTCCAAGCCCCACTCAAAGGTTGAGTAATCGCATTCCAATTGCCGTTATTGAAATCATGAGCATCCGATGTCAACGGACGCGCCTCACCGTTATCCGTAGCGCAATCCAGATACGCACCGCCAAATCCACTCGCCGGTTGATAACCACTACCAGGCATCTTATAATAAATATCGTTCACAAAATAGGCTGCATAGGTAGGATTCGTAAACACATCCTTCTCATACAAAACGCCTACATCCTCTTTATCCAGCAACGAATCGGCATCCGTACAGGAAAATACAACAAAAGATGCAAGCACCACCATCACTACATAATATATTTTTTTCATATCTCCTCTTATTTTATATGGATTAGAACTTCAAATTGATTCCGGCAGTAATCGACTTCATTTGTGGATACACACTACCGTCTCCGTCATTAGATTCAGGATCGTACTCCCTTACTTTTGAAAAAGTCAACAGATTAGTCCCGCTTACGTACACCCTCAGACCTGATATCTTAGCCTGCCTCAGAAACGCAGCCGGAAAACTGTAACCTACCTGCACATTCTTCAACCTCAAATACTTTCCGTCTTTCAGCCAGAATGTCGACAGCCGGTGATTCTGCTCCGAAGTTGCCGGACTCAAACTCGGATAGGTTGCCTTCTCCTTGTTTTGGGGAGTCCAACGACCGAGATGATGTTCCATTACACTACCAGTATTCGTAAACTCCCAATACCCATACCCATTTACATAAATATCCGAATGGCCTGATCCCTGTAAGAACACTTGAAGATCAACCCCTTTCCATTCACCACCTAAAGTAAGACCGTACATTATTTCCGGCAACTGGGTACGCCCGATAGGAACCAAATCATAATCATCCGTCTTGCCATCGCCATTAATATCCCTATATTTCAAATCTCCCGGTTTCAGATTACCTGAAAAGCCGGAAGGTAGAGCTTCAATCTCCTCCTGTGTATTGTAGAATCCGTCACAAATCAAGCCAAAACGCTGGTTTACAGGCTTACCGATCTTCGACAACCAAGGATACGTCACAGGCGTTTCTCCTATCTTTTTAATCTCATTCCGGGCAAATGTAAAGTTCCCTCTCACATAATATTTAAGATCACTAATCTTATCCCCATACCCCAGATCAACCTCAAATCCCTGATTTTGAACTTTTCCTATATTCTGTGGCGCAAAGCCTTTATTTCCATCATTGACAGAAAGCATACCAAAAATAGTAGAGACCCATCGGTCATAATCAAGAATATCCGACCGTATTTCACGAAATACATCAGCGGTAAAACTCATTTTGCTATTAAACAGACGCATATCTATTCCCACATTCGTCTTGCGAGCGCGTTCCCAACCCACGGTATAACTACCCAAAGTACCTTCATAAATGTAGTTCTCCGGTTGATTGGTCGCTCCAAAAGAAGGACGGTTCGATGTCACCTGTGGATACGTTTGCAGGTAAAGATACTTGCTCGAGCCGATCCTGTCATTACCAACCTCTCCGTAAGCTCCACGCAACTTCAGATAATTTACAACAGAATTCTTACTCCAGAAATCTTCTTCCGAAGCAACCCATCCTGCCGAAACAGCAGGAAAGAGTCCATACCTCTTATTCTTTGCAAACTGTACCGACCCATTATAACCTGCATTTATCTCAGCCAGGTACTTACCTTTATAACCATACGTTACACGCCCCACATAATTCACATACCCCGTCGGAAGATTAGCCACATCCGTCTCAACATACGCTTCCAGTCTATTGTAAGCCAATGTACCCGTCACCGTATGACTACCAAACTTCCGGTCATAATTCAAACTTCCTTCGTATGTATAATTCCTTGTCTGAGGACCCGAACTTGTTGCTATCCTGATAGCCGTCTCCTCCTTGATAATCTCATAATTGCCATCTTTCGTGTATTTCCATAACTCGGGTGCCTCTTCCAGATCACGCCTTGAACGCATGGACGAAACATATCCGAACATAACTCGTGCCGAAAGACCCTTCGTCACGAAATCCAATCGTTGAGTCAACTTCAAAGCAACTTCAAAAACATTACGCTTCGAATGATCGTATCCATAACGGGACAAAGCTGCATAAGGATTCACAAGATTCAGGTTTCCACCCAGCGAACCATTCGGATTTACATAGTTAAAATAATTAGGCGGCGTGCGAACCAAATACAGAAACAGATCATCACCCGCTCCATTATTATGACGCTCCTCCAACCGGCCCGAAACATCTACTCCCAATACTGTAGACTTCGTAACATTAAAGTCCAGATTAGACCGTAAACCATAACGTTTGAAAAACACATTCGTATCGTATTTATCATTGTCAAACGTCTTATAAATACCATCCTCATTCAGAAAATTAGCCGACACATAATACTTAACGAAAGCCGTACCTCCCCGAACAGTCAGATTGAACTGCTGCTTAAGCGTATTATCTTTCAACATATCCGAGACGTAATCGTTGTCCGGATGCGTATAAGGACTTGCCCCCGTACGGTACATATCCAAATCATGCGAAGTAAATTCAGGAACCTGTCCCACATTTACCAAAGCCTCGTTTTTCAAGCGGGCAAAATCATACGAGCCTAACTTCTTAGGCAAACGGATCGGCGAACCGGCAGAGAACGTAGCCCGCAAATCAACCGCCGGCTTACCGATATCACCCCGCTTCGTTGTGATCAGAATCACTCCGTTAGCCCCACGCACCCCGAACACAGCAGTGGCAGAAGCATCCTTCAACACCGAAAATGCTTCCACATCTTCCGGATCAATCTGAGCATAGTCTCGTTCCACACCGTCCACTAAAACCAATGGCGCATAAGAGTCCGAATTATAACTCGCCCGTCCACGAATGAACACCTGCGCATTGTCTTCACCGGGACGTCCACCCGGAGTACGCGTAATGACACCCGCTATACGTCCTCCGATTGCCTGGGTAAGATTAGTTGTTCCCGTCCGCTGAATATCTTTCGGGTCTGCCGTAGAAATAGCGCCCACAACAGAAGCTTTCCGCTGAGTAGCATAACCGATAACAACAATCTCCTCAATATTTATTGTCTCTTCAATCATCTTTATGTTAATACGCACTCTATTTCCAACACTCACCTCCTGACTTGAATATCCTACTAACCGGAAAGTCAGTACACTTTTTGTTCCCACCACCACGATGGAGTAGTTACCTTCAACATCACTGACAGTCCCGTTATTAGTTCCTTGTTCAAAAATTGCAACACCAGGTATTCCTACATCATCGTTATCCGCTACTTTTCCCGTAACCGTCACTTTCTGCGCATGTAAAGGGGAAAATATTGCTCCCGTTATTAATGCTATAATTAGAATCAATAGATACTTCTTCATTGATTATATAAGTTTATAAATTTAACAATAAATGGATTTACCAGCCTGGGTTTTTAACCAATGCAGTATTCTTGTCCAATTCGTTTTGAGGAATCGGATAGAAATAGAACTTCATAGGAAATATTCGTCTTTCTACCTCATAAGGCTCTCCATTCACCTCATAATTATAGATAATGTTTGCCCCATCCTTTATAATCTGAACACCATGAACCGGCTGGTTCAATACAACCTCCGCTTCTCTCCAGCGTTTCAGATCATGGCATCTTTGATCCTCAAAAGCCAGTTCAATCGTTCGCTCTCTATGAATCAATTCCCGCATCTCCGCTTTCGTCAGATTAGAAACGGGATCAAGTCCGCCTCTTGCCCTTGTGGCATTTACACACTCATATATCTTTTCATCCGAAACAATATCACCATCATCCATCCCTAAAAACTCATTCATGGATTCCGCATAGATGAGAAGTATCTCGGCATATCTGAGTACCGGCCAATCATGGAAGGTCGTCTTCTCCGGGCTCACAATCCTCGACTGCGGATCAATGTGCTTAAACATTGTAAATCCTGTTACACATCCCTTAACACCGCTTGTGGCAGGATAGTCGGCTCCTCCTACAAAGAACTCCACTTCCCTCTCCCACAAAGTCATTCCATTGTAAATGATTGATTGTTTGAAACGATCGTCACGTCCCTCGTATGGCTTCTGCGGATTGTAATCAGGATCATCTTCCGATTTCAACCCACTCTTAAGCTCATACATATTAATAAGTTCCAACGTAGCATTTGTATTTCCCCTCGCGCCTTGATAACCGGATGGGGCATTGGCTTTTTCCACATTATTAGTCATCGCCTGCTGCTTCATAATGATACTCTCCGTATTCCCAATCCTCGTGAAGAACGTCCGCTGATAAGATGGAAACAACTCATGGGCAGGCGTTCCATCCGCATTGGTCAGATTCATTACTGCCAGTGCCGCCTCCACTGCAAGCCTCCAACGGTCTCTATCGGGCAAAGCATACCTGTTAATTTCCGTAGCCTCGGGTACAGGCTTCTCATTGTAAAGCGGACTCGCTGCGTACAATAGTATTTTAGCCTTTACCCCCAACGCAGCTCCCTTCGTAAAACGTCCGTAATCATTATCCGGATACCTCGTAGGCAACGCATCAGCAGCCTCATCACACAGCCTCACCATATAATTCACACACTCTTCCACCGTACCGCGAGGAATATTAATATCCCCAGACATATCCAGCACATTATCCATAATAGGAATTCCCCCATATCTTTTGAAGAGTTCAAAATGCGCCAAAGCCTTATGAAGTTTAGCCTCCGCAATCAGACGCTTCCGTTTAGCTTCTGAGGTTGTAGTAGCATAATCCACATTGTTCAGAAATACATTCGCCTTACGAATCACCATATAGCATTCTGCCCATCGGGCATCGGTATTTCCACCGCTTGCACCCGTCAAAGTTCCCAATATGAATTTATTCAATTCGGGCTGCATTCCTACAGGCGTATACACGGCAATATCGCTCATACAGTCTGCCATCGATCCGCCCGTACCTCCTCCTCCAATGCGATTATAACTTACTCCTGCGTTGAGATATGGATACAACTCATTTACAAACATCTCAACCCTGTTGCTATCGCGAAAAGCAATCTCCTGTGGCATCGTCTCCAAAGGGATTTCATCCATTGCACACGAACAAAAGGTCGCTACAATTACAAATAATACTATTAACTTTTTCATATACTTGATATATATATCATATAAGAACATCGATCTCATACATTAAAACTGAATATTAATTCCTATACTCGAAATACGCTGAACCGGATAATTATTTGCATCGGGATTACTCTCCGGATCTACCGTACGTATCTTATCCCACGTAAAAAGGTTATAACCGCTATAGAACACCCGGACTTTGGATATCCAAAAGTTTTTCGTCCATTTCTGAGGAAGAGAATACCCAAATTCCAAATTCTTCAGCCGTATAAAAGAGCCGTCTTCAATCCAGAAACTGGAAGTTTGCGTATTATGAACACGTCCCTGAAGCGACAAGCGCGGATATGTTGCAGTCGCCCACGTAGCAGGATCCTGCGGATTGTACCGATTATCCCAATGATATTGTTGTACATTGCCGTCAAACGGACTACCGGTACCTGATATATTAGTGAAGGCTATAATACCTATTCCTCTTATATAGTAATTGCGTTCGGCAACCCCTGTGAACAATGCCTTGAAATCAAACCCTTTATATTCGGCACCCAGGGAAAAACCATAACTGACATCTCCCAAATTGCTCTCACCAATCTTTGCTTGGTCTTGCAAATCAATAATGCCGTCACCATTGAGATCCCTATACTTTATATCACCTGCATACGCCGGTCCAAAATTGGTTGCAGGACTATTCAACATATCCTGTTCATCTTTATACAACCCATTAGATATCAGACCATATTGCGAATTGATCGGATTACCCACAGTATAACGATAATTATACTCAAATGATTGCTCATCGTTGAATAATATTTTATTGTGCGCATAGCTGAAATTACCACCAATCGTCCAATTGAAATCATGAATACGATTGGTAAAGGAAGTCTCGATTTCAAATCCCCGATTCCTTGTTTTCCCCACATTTGCCAACGGAACGACTCCCGATCCCAATCCAAGTAGAGCTGATACGGAACCACGGGTTGTCAGGATTTGATTTGTTTTTTCATTAAAGATATTGAACCCAAGGCTGAATTGGTCTTTGAACAGGCGAATGTCGGCTCCAACGTTTAACTTCAACGATTCTTCCCATGTAACTCGCCCATTAAACAGCCCATTCTCTATCCATCCGGGGACATCCTTTCCTGTTGTTCCGAAATTATACCGCGCACTCGAATTAAGTTTGAATGTCGGCAGGTAGTAGTAATAAGGTATCCCGTCGTCGTTGCCCGCTAAACCATAAGATCCCCGGAGTTTAAAGAAACTGATGACATTACCCAGATGTTCTTTAATAAATGGTTCTTCAGAAATAATCCAACCGATTGACCCTGCCGGGAAAAAGCCGTAACGTTTATCGGGAGGCAACTGTTCCGTGCCTTGATATCCCAATGAGAATTCCCCTATATAACGGGAACTGTACACATAAGTCGCTCTTCCAAAGACGCCCTGATGAATATTGGTTAACTGTTCCGTATCATCCGACTCCTCATTACGAATTACAACAAGCGATGCGGCTACGTCATGTTTTCCAAATGTACGGACATAATCCACTCCCGCCTCCAGATCGAAGATTCTGATTTTACGGCTACCAAAAGAATTGGAGTTGTTTTGTTTAGATGCTTCTCCCCATTGTTTGAAAGTATCTTCTCCCGTCAACGGATCTTCTCCCATATATTGGTGCACCACATACGTCTTGCTTCTGTTTATCGTGTTGTCATATCGTGCATCAAAAGCAATCGACCCGCGAATGAGTAAGCCTTTGGTCATGAAATCAAGCTTCTGCTTAACTTCTGCCGATGTTTCCACCGTATTGTGAATGTATTGCGTGTATCCGCCATGGTTCAATATCCCATACGGATTCTTCCTGAATTCATTGGTTCCGGCAACCATGTCCGGTCCGTAATTCACCGGAAACTTATTGGATGGAAGCGAATATAATGTATAAAGTATATCCGTAGAACTTCCTCCGGGATTCTGTCGTTTTTGTTGACGACCGTACAAATTAACTCCGAGACTCATATCCCGGGTCAAAGCGACATCCACATTTGAGCGGATCGAATACATCTGGAAATTAGCATTTGTATTGTATGAATTCAGATTATCTGTTTTATACAAACCGTCATTATTCATATAGGCAAGATTCACGTAATACTTGGCAAGCGAGCTTCCCCCCTCGATACTCATGTTGTACTTTTGCGAGACGGTAGACTCTTTCAACATCTCATCCATCCAGTCTACATCGGGATGCGTATAGGGTGACTCATGTGTCAGATACTTTTGGAAGTCCTCATCCGTATATCTGTAATCGGTTTCACGTACACCGTCATTGACCTGAGCCTCATTGTACAGTTTGGCGAAGTGCCACGAATCAAGAAAATCGTATGTCTTAGTTGGTTCTTGAATACTCAGCTGCGCGTTGAACTTCAGCAGCGGTCGTCCTTCTTTTCCTCGTTTTGTTGTAGCCATTATGGCTCCGTTTCCTCCCCGAAGAGCTAAGACAGCCAATGAGCCGGCATCTTTATAAGCAGAAATCTGATCTATTTCATGGAAATCTATCAGCGACATAGGACGGCGATGTCCATCGACAAACACCAGCGGATTCCTGTTCTGCCACGAGCGACGTCCCCTTAAATAGACACTGGCATCATCCGATCCCGGCAATCCGCTTTCCTGAATAGTAAGAAGCCCCATCATCTTTCCCGAGATTGCGGCATTTAGAAACATCACCGGAGCGTTTTCTATATCTTTTCCTTCTATGGTGGCAACAGCCGATGTGATTTTTGATTTCTTCTGCTTGCTGTACATTAGATATATCTCTTTATCTTCATACGTTTTTACCTTGGGTGTAAGCATTATTTTCAACTCCCGTTCTTTGCCGACTTTTACCAATAGAGGAGAGTAACCCTCCAAATTGAACACTAATTCGGCGTTGTCGCCGGGAACGCTAATAGTAAAATTCCCATCGGCATCTGTCAGGATAAAGGTTAAAGATTCTTTCAAATCAACTAATACATTCGAAAGAGAGGCGCCGGTCTGGTTGACTACTTGACCATTGACTGTCACGGTTTTGTTCTTTGTTTTGTCTTGAGCCATTATATTTAATGGCAAACATATTCCTTCCAAACAAATAACTGTGACTAAAAATATCCAGCGTAAACGAGTCGGATTCTGCATCGTGAAATAATTGTTTATACGGTTTCTCATAATAACTTAATTTATGGAGATGTTTTTCTATATCTTCATTGTTTTTTTATACCAAAGAATAATGTCCCATGAGTAGGAGATATTTCATACTGCGAAGTGGAAGCAATTTTTAAAGGTAAGATATATTGCTTCGAATCGTCCAGGTTTGTGTTGTGAAAAGTGATTTTAATATCTCCCCGTTCCGTTCCTTTCTTTATGGTCACTATCATGTCTTCTGGAGAAACTTCATAAGCGCTAGCCGGTAATAACTCATAACCTGCGAGGGCAGGATTCGTAACTTGGGATTCGGTTAACAAATCTTCGGCAAAAGCAATTTGTACCGATACATCTTGCGTAGGTAAAATACTACCGGCACAATAGGCGCCGACAATAAAAGTGGTATCCTTTGTGAAGTCAAAATTCGCAACAAACACCCCATTTGTAGCCCTTGTTGATAAAGGGAAATAAATTTTAGCATATTCCATTTGCTCTTCTTCGTTTTCACACGAAAACATAAACATCAAAAACAAAAGGAAAATCAGAGAAAACAATTTGTGCCTTTTCATATCATAGCAGTTTAATTAAATATTGATTTAAGACTTTTATTATGTTGCAAGCAAAATTAGAATATCTATGGGTTGGGGAGTAAAACAAATATGTCAATAAATACAATTTTCATCCCAATTTTTGTGCTCGTTACACACTTAGCGGTTTGTAAACAATCAGAGGCGCATTCGGGGGGCTTTTCCGGGTATATATGCCCGCTTGGGAAGCGGAGATGGATCGGACATGAATCGGAGAGCGATCGGACAAAATACGGATGTAACCCCTAAACATGCGCGCAGGAAGAAGAAATCCGAAGGATGCTTTTTAATTAAAATTAAACAGGCTCTTTTGGGTTATACTAATAATTGTTTATATCTTTGCCAGCCAAAACCCTCTTAAGCAGAGACGGGGGGGGGAAGTTGGCAAAGTATGTAAGTTTCAGGTTTTTATGTCGGTTTATATTAACAATATAATAAAGATATTTTGGGAAAATTTGACGCATATAAGATACCTTTAAAAGGGATGCAGGGAGATTCTGCTACTTATAAGTTTCAGCTTGATACTCTTTTTTTTGCCAAAATTGACAGCCCAGAAGTCCAAAAAGGGAAGATAAACGTTGATCTCGTTGTGAAAAGGACTTCGTATATATTCGAATTAAACTTTCGGATAGAGGGAGTTGTGTGGGTACCATGCGACCGGTGTTTGGATGATATGGAACAGCCTATCGAAACTCCGGGTAAATTAATGGTGAAAATGGGACGCGAGTATGCAGAAGAGAATGATTTGATTGTTGTCCCCGAAGAAGAAGGCGAAATAAACGTGGCATGGTTCATCTATGAATATATAGTATTAGCCGTTCCAATGAAGCATATACACGCACCGGGAAAATGCAACAAAGCCATGACAGGTAAGCTGCATAAACACCTAAAGACGAATGACAGCGAAGAAGATAATGAAGAAACGGATATGCCCGACGAAATTGAAGATTTGGGAAACATAGAGGTGGGAAGTGAAGAATAAACAGATGCGAGAAGTGAATGATTTTAAAATATATATATACTTTTGAAAGTTAGACAATAATTAAATTTTTAAAAAGAAAATGGCACATCCTAAAAGAAGACAATCAAAAACCAGAACAGCAAAGAGAAGAACTCACGATAAAGCAGTAGCTCCTACATTGGCTATTTGTCCGAACTGTGGAGAATGGCACGTTTATCACACTGTTTGCAACGCTTGCGGATACTACCGAGGTAAACTTGCAATAGAAAAAGAAGTAGCCGTTTAATTAAGATTATAGAATAGTAATCAGGCAATAGCCGTTTTACTCAACTGCTATTCTTAATTAAACTCTTGAATATTGCAAACTCAAAATAAACTTGATGGAAAAGATAAATGCAGTAATCACAGGTGTTGGTGGATACGTACCGAGTTATGTCTTAACTAATGAGGAAATATCGAAAATAGTAGATACCAGTGACGAGTGGATTATGACTCGCATCGGTGTGAAAGAAAGACGTATTTTGAATGAAGAAGGATTAGGTTCTTCATACATGGCGCGCAAGGCAGCCAAGCAACTTCTTCAAAAAACAAATACCAATCCGGATGATATTGACTTGATTATTGTTGCAACGTCCACTCCCGACTATTTATATCCTTCGGTAGCCTCTATTTTGTGCGAGAAATTAGGCTTAAAAAATGCTTTTGCTTATGATTTACAAGCTGCCTGTTCGGGTTTTCTTTTTGCTATGGAAACAGCAGCAAGTTTTGTTCGTTCGGGACGATATAAAAAGGTTATCGTAGTAGGGGCTGATAAAATGTCGTCACTTGTGGATTATACCGATAGGACGACTTGTCCTATTTTTGGCGACGGATCTGCCGCCTTTATGGTTGAACCGACTACCGAAAATTACGGGATTATTGACTCCTATTTGAGAACGGACGGAAAAGGCTTACCCTTTTTACATGTAAAGGCAGGAGGGTCTGTATGTTCTCCCTCTTATTTCACGATTGCTAATCGAATGCACTACATGCATCAAGAAGGGAAGACGGTATTCAAATACGCAGTATCCTTCATGTCCGACACAAGTACCGAACTGCTCAAAAGAAATCAGTTGTCGAAAGATGATATTAATTGGGTAATTCCTCACCAAGCCAATATGCGTATAATAGAAGCAGTAGCCAATCGTATGGAGATTCCAATGGAAAAGGTAATGCTCAATATTGAACATTTCGGAAACACAAGCGCTGCTACTCTACCCCTTTGTATATGGGAATACGAATCGAAACTTAAAAAAGGCGATAATCTGATATTTACTGCTTTCGGGGCAGGATTTACTTTTGGAGCCGTATATGTGAAATGGGGCTACGATGGGTGTTGATTACTAAAACAAAGAAAAGTTAGCTTTACGGAAGTCAAAAAGAGGAAACGAAAAGAATTAAGGAGTTAGAGAAGTTAAAGAAATTCAAGGCTTTAGCTCCTCTAATTCTTTTATTTAGACTTTCCTTCTTTCACCGTACACAACAACAAAAGAAAAAGTATGCATAAAGCCGGATTTGTTAATATTGTCGGTAATCCAAATGTTGGAAAGTCCACATTGATGAACGTTTTGGTAGGCGAACGCATATCTATTGCCACATTTAAAGCACAGACCACCCGCCACCGGATTATGGGAATCTGCAATACGGACGATATGCAGATAGTTTTTTCCGACACTCCGGGAGTATTAAAGCCCAATTATAAACTGCAAGAATCAATGTTGAATTTCTCCAATTCGGCTTTGACAGATGCGGACATACTGCTTTATGTAACCGATGTAATAGAAACTCCCGATAAAAACAGTGATTTTATAGAAAAAGTTTGCCGGCAAATAGTTCCGGTATTGGTATTGATTAACAAGATAGACCTTACTAATCAAGACAAGTTGACGGAATTGGTCGAAACATGGCAAAAGCAACTTCCTTTGGCGGAAATAATTCCCATATCGGCAACCAACAAATTTAATGTAGATTATGTGTTGAAACGGGTCAAAGAGTTACTACCGGATTCTCCTCCTTATTTCGATAAAAGCCAATGGACAGATAAGCCCGCCCGTTTCTTTGTAAGTGAAATCATTCGCGAAAAGATATTGCTCTATTACGATAAGGAAATCCCCTATTCGGTGGAGGTCATGGTAGAACAATTTAAAGAAGAAACCAAAATAATCCGTATCAGCGCAATAATCTATGTAGAACGGGAATCTCAAAGAGGGATTATTATCGGAAAAGAAGGAAAAGCATTGAAGAAAGTGGCTACCGAAGCCCGTCGTGATTTGGAAAGATTTTTCGGCAAAAGTATTTATCTCGAAACCTTTGTGAAGGTTGACAAGGATTGGAGAAGCTCGGAAAAGGAACTTCGCAATTTCGGCTATCAACCTGATTAATTTAATTTAATAATGGGAAATTTAATTGCAATAGTAGGTCGTCCCAACGTGGGCAAATCTACTTTATTTAATCGTTTAACACAATCCCGTCAGGCTATTGTGGACGAAGAAGCCGGTACTACTCGCGACAGGCAATACGGCAAATCCGAGTGGTGCGGTCGGGAGTTTTCCGTTGTTGATACAGGTGGCTGGGTGGTCAATTCGGATGATATTTTTGAAGAAGAAATCCGCAAACAAGTGATGTTAGCCGTTGAAGAAGCAGATATTATTATGTTCGTAGTGGACGTTATGAACGGATTAACGGACTTGGATTTGCAAGTAGCTTCCATTTTGCGTCGTTTCAAAAATCCCGTCATCGTTGTAGCAAACAAAACAGACAATGGCGATTTACAATATAACGCCCCTGAGTTTTATCGTTTGGGTTTGGGCAATCCTTATTGCATATCTGCTCTTAGCGGCAGTGGTACGGGAGATTTACTGGATGCCGTCATTGAAAAATTCAAGAAAGAATCCGACGAATCGCTGGAGGAAGAGATACCCCGCTTTGCGGTAGTGGGTCGTCCTAATGCCGGTAAGTCTTCGTTAATAAATGCGCTTATCGGCGAAGAACGAAACATTGTTACCGAAATAGCAGGTACAACTCGCGACTCCATTTATACCCGCTATAATAAGTTTGGTTTTGATTTTTACCTTGTCGATACGGCAGGAATCCGAAAAAAAGCTAAAGTAAACGAAGATTTGGAATATTATTCCATTGTTCGTTCCATTCGCTCCATCGAAAATGCGGATGTTTGTATCCTTATGCTTGACGCCACGCGCGGAGTGGAAAGCCAGGACTTGAATATCTTTTCCCTGATCCAGAAAAACTCAAAAGGCTTGGTTGTTGTAATCAACAAATGGGATTTGATAGAAGACAAAACAACTCAAGTTATAAAAGAGTATGAAAGTGCTATTTATTCACGGTTTGCCCCTTTTGTCGATTTCCCTATCGTTTTTACTTCCGCACTGACCAAACAGCGTATATTAAAAGTGCTTGAACAAGCACAGGAAACCTACAAGAACCGTACAGCCAAGATTCCTACATCCCGTTTGAATGAAGAGATGCTTCCTCTGATTGAGGCTTATCCTCCTCCTACGACAAAAGGGAAATATATAAAGATTAAATACGTTACCCAACTGCCTAATACGAAAGTACCTTCTTTTGTGTTTTTTGCCAATCTCCCGCAATACGTAAAGGAACCGTATAAACGTTTTCTCGAAAACAAAATGCGTGACAAATGGGATTTAAAGGGAACACCGATAAACATATACATCAGACAGAAATAATAATTCCGGTATTTTACCCATAATGGATGGATACAACACAAACATTTTGGTGGTTTGTTTTTTACAAAGACCAATTATTACTTGAAAAGAAAAACGGAACTTATACCATTCCTTGCGAAAAGAAACCTCCCATAACAGATGAAACGGCTGTTGTTTACAGCATTGCAACCCTTGACGGATATTCTTGCCAAACATTTGCCGTAACCGGTTCGCCGGAAAGCGACGAACAGTATGTTATGGTGGGATTACGCGAGTCCTATATCCATATTCCATACGAACAGTTTGCGATTGCAGGGAAAGCGCGCCAAATATTGCATTTTAATCTTCATAATCGTTTCTGCCCTGTATGTGGAAATCCAACGGAACAAATTACTCCTATTTTCAGACAATGTCCGGCGTGTAAAGAAGAATATTATCCGCCTATTGCCATTGCCATATTGGCATTGGTTCGCAAAGGCGATTCGGTA
>SNRY01000199.1_pt1 | contig 22269 bp, 19 predicted proteins | sample 4693421 | NCBI WGS metagenome assembly SNRY01 (sample SAMN11003215, study PRJNA524138) | termite gut metagenome | isolation source: Bacteroidetes bacterial symbionts from single cell of protist host amplifed... | host: Streblomastix strix ... | reverse complement strand
GGTGGTGGAGAGCCTGATAGCCCTCAGATCTTGCTATTCTAACCCAACTTTCCAAAGTTGTGCGGCTTACCCCATACTGCAGAACGATATGCGACAAAGGTATCATTTTTTCAATTACCTGTCGAACTATTTCTTCTTTAACCTCTGGGGTAGCCCGGATATTGGGCCGCTTATGCAATCCGGATTCACCCAAAAGATCATATTTATGAACCCATTCAAATATCATTTTTTCATGTATATGATGGGCACAAGCAAGGTGCCTTATAGGCTTACCGTTCTTTACTTGAGAAACGATTTGTAATTTCTCCTCAAAGGTATGTTTCATGAAAAATGCACCTCAAAAGTTTTTTGTCCAACTTTTGGGGTGCACTTCAAAGTAATGACAGCCTTTTCTATTTGTAAATTTCGCTAAAACAAAGTTCTTAATGCTGTAAAAAAGCCACAACAACCGTAGCCATGAGGAAAAAACGCACTACGGGTTATTTATGCAAAAACAATAACTTAAAAAGACTACTGTATGGTTATAAAAACCGCACTTATTATCTGATAAAAGATAAATAGGTTCTAAACTTATGTAATTTTGTAAAATATAATCAAAGCTTTATTATGAATCGGCAGTACCCTTCCGTGCTATTAGAAAAGGCAATTGACGAGTTTTCCAAACTTCCCGGCATCGGTAGGAAAACAGCAACAAGACTTGTACTCCACTTGCTACGTCAGGATACGAGTGCAGTGGATATGTTTGGTAATGCTATCATTACTTTGAAACACAACATAAAATATTGTAAGATTTGCCATAATATATCGGATACGGAGGTTTGCCAAATTTGCGCTGCTCCGAGACGAGATACTTCAATTATTTGTGTTGTGGAAAACATACGGGATGTTATGGCAGTAGAAGCTACAGGGCAATTTCATGGCTTATATCATGTGCTGGGTGGAGTAATATCTCCAATGGACGGAGTGGGACCGAATGACTTGAAAATAGATAGTTTAATACGTCGTGTATCGGAAGAAGGAGTGAAAGAGATAATCCTTGCTTTAAGTTCGACGATGGAAGGAGATACAACAAACTTTTATATTTATCGCAAATTGGAAAAACAAGAAGTGAAACTAAGCGTAATAGCTCGTGGTATTTCTATCGGCGATGAACTGGAATATACGGATGAAATAACTTTGGGGAGGAGTATCGTGAACAGAATGGAGTTTAATGGAGTTGTAAGGTAGAACGTTCAAACGAAAATTCAACACCACACACTACTTCATACTCATTTAAAATTATTATCTTTGTCACTACTAAAAACGTTAATAATCATATACAAACTTTCCTTTAATGAAACAGTACAGAACGCTTAACAATCTTTTTGGTTGGATTGTATTTCTTATTGCTGTTGTCGTCTATTGTATGACGATCGAATCTACTGCAAGCTTTTGGGATTGTGGAGAGTTTATCACCTCCGGATATAAATTGGAAGTCGGTCATCCGCCCGGAGCACCCTTTTTCATGCTTACCGCCAATTTCTTTACGCAATTCGTCGGCGATCCTTCTTTGGTCGCTCGTATGGTAAACTATATGAGCGCATTAATGAGCGCTGCCTGTATCTTGTTTCTTTTCTGGAGTATTACGCATTTAGTTAAGAAGTTGGTAATAACCGACGAAGAAAATATCTCACCGGGACAATTCATTACCGTTATCGGGTCCGGACTGCTTGGCGCTTTTGTATATACTTTCAGTGATACGTTTTGGTTTAGCGCTGTGGAAGGCGAAGTCTATGCATACTCCTCACTGTTCACGGCTGTAGTATTCTGGCTTATCCTGAAATGGGAAGAAGTGGCGGACCAACCCCATTCTGACCGTTGGATTATCCTCATTTCTTATCTTACGGGTTTGAGTATCGGTGTTCACCTGCTCAATCTGCTTTGTTTGCCTGCTATCGTATTGATATATTATTATAAGAAGAATCCCCAAGCCAATGTCAAAGAAAGTCTGTTAGCCCTGCTCGGATCGGCGGTGCTGGTGGTGGCAGTGCTTTACGGCATTGTGCCCGGTGTAGTGAAAGTGGGCGGATGGTTTGAACTGCTGTTTGTCAACGGAATGGGTATGCCTTTCAATACGGGTGTGATTGTTTATATTGTTGCATTAACTGCCGTCATTATTTGGAGTGTCTATGAAAGTTATGTCGAGAAGAGCAGAAGACGAATGAATATTTCTTTTCTTGTAACCTTTGCCATGCTGGGTATTCCTTTTTACGGATATGGAGTAAGCAGTATTGTAATCGGACTTCTTGTGTTGTTCCTGTTAGGCGTTTATTTGTCTTCCTTCAAAAAAGCGAATAAGAAATACAAGGTTGGTGCACGTACTATGAACACTGCATTGCTTTGCATGATGATGATAATGGTGGGATACTCTTCGTATGCCCTGATTGTGATACGTTCCACAGCCAATACACCGATGGATCAGAATTCTCCTGAGGATATTTTCACGTTGGGTGAATATTTGGGACGTGAACAATACGGTACTCGTCCTTTATTCTACGGACAAGCATATTCTTCACAAGTAGCACTTGATGTTAAAGACGGTTATTGTGAGCCTCGTCAAAAAACAGAAAGAATAAAATACATTCGTAAAGAAAAACAATCTCCGGACGAAAAGGATAAATATATCCAAGTCCCCGGACGCATAGACTACGAGTATGCGCAAAACATGTTGTTTCCCCGTATGCATAGCAGTACACATGTCAAAGAATACGAACGTTGGGTAAATATAAAAGGCTACAATGTTCCTTACGACCGATGCGGAGAGAATATTATGGTAAAAATCCCTACACAATGGGAAAACATTAAGTTCTTCTTTACCTATCAACTCAACTACATGTATTGGCGTTACTTTATGTGGAACTTTGTCGGCAGGCAAAATGATACGCAAGGGAACGGCGAGATAGAAAATGGAAATTGGGTAACAGGCGTTCCTTTTATAGACGATATTTTGATAGGCAACCACAAGATGCCCAAAGAAATGAACAATAACAAAGGGCACAACGTATATTACTGCTTACCTTTACTGTTGGGTATCGTTGGCTTATTCTGGCAAAGCTATCGCGGAAAGAAAGGCATCCGGCAATTTTGGGTAGTCTTTTTCCTGTTCTTTATGACGGGTATTGCCATTGTCCTTTACTTGAATCAAACTCCTACTCAGCCTCGTGAGCGTGATTATGCATACGCCGGTTCATTCTACGCCTTTGCGATATGGGTGGGCATGGGTATGGCAGGTATTACCCAACTTTTGCGGAATTATTGCAAGATGAAAGAACTTCCGGCTGCTATTACATCGCTTGCTTGTTTGCTTGTGCCTATCCAAATGGCAGGACAAACTTGGAACGACCACGACCGTAGCGGACGTTATGTCTGTCGTGATTTCGGGCAAAACTACCTGATGTCCACGCAAGAAAGCGGTAATCCGATTATATTTACCAATGGCGACAATGATACTTTTCCGCTTTGGTACAATCTGGAAACAGAAGAATTCCGTACGGATGTCCGTACTTGTAATCTCAGCTACTTGCAAACCGATTGGTACATTGACCAAATGAAGCGTCCGGCTTACAATTCTCCGGCATTGCCTATTACTTGGAGTCATTCGGAATATATGGAAGGAATGAATGAATATGTGCCTATCCATCCGGAATATAAGAAGCAAATAGACGAGATGTATGGAATAACAAATACGAAAGGACAGAACTCTGCTCCTCCCAGAGTCAAAGAGGATATTCGCAATGCGTTTGGAGATAACCCTTACGAATTGAAAAACATACTAAACTATTGGGTACGGTCTAAAAATAAAGACTTAAGAATGATACCTACAGATAGTATTGTAATGAAAATAGATAAAGAAGCCGTTCGCCGTTCGGGCATGACGATACCCGCCGCTTTGGGCGATTCCATACCCGATTATATGCATATTTCTCTTAAAGGCAAACGCGCTCTTTACAAAAGCGAGCTGATGATGCTCGAAATATTGGCTAATACTAATTGGGAACGTCCTTTGTATATTGCTATTTCCGTAGGACCAGAAAATCAATTGGGTATGAGTAGCCATTTTATTCAGGAAGGATTGGCATACCGTTTTACCCCCTTTGATACACAAGCATTGAAAGCTACCATCGACAGCCAAAAGATGTATGACAACTTGATGAACAAGTTCAAATTCGGAGGAATTGATAAACCGAATATTTATCTGGAAGACAATGTGATGCGTATGTGCCATACTCATCGCCGACTTTTTTCTTTGTTGGCTGTCCAACTTTTGGAAGAAGGTAAAAATGAACAGGCATTAAAAGTACTTGACTATTGCGAACAGGTGATTCCGGACAGCAATGTTCCACATAACTACTTAGGCTCCTCGCTTAGTATGGCGGAAGCCTATTATCAACTGGGTGAATTGGAGAAAGGAGACAAAATAGCAGATGTTCTATTCAACAATTCTTTAGAATATATCACTTGGTATCTTGGAATGGACGATCGACAATTGATTATCTCTATAAATGAAGTTCATTATCATTTATATCTACTTAATGAATATCAGAAGATCATGGATAAGTATAAATCTGAACTGGCTTCCATTTATACCAATAGACTGAATAAGCTTAATGAAATATATAATGCACGCATTAATGAATAGAGATATATGTTTATTGAGCAACCGTTGCAAATAATCCGGGCACTCTATCCCAAAGCTATTTGGCGAATGAATACTGCGGAAAAGGCTGTCTATTTAACCTTCGACGATGGACCTATTCCTCAAATAACATCTTGGGTACTTGAATTGCTAGATAAGTATGACGTTAAAGCTACTTTCTTTATGGTGGGAGACAATGTACGCAAATACCCCGACACGTATCGAATGGTCGTTGAACGTGGGCATCGTATCGGAAACCATACCTACAATCATATTCGCGGATTTGAATGTCGATCGAGGGATTATTTGGCAAATGTGGAGAAAGCAAATGAACTGTTAGAAACGGATTTATTTCGTCCTCCTCACGGACAAATGCGTTGGGCGCAATATTTCAGATTAAAATGTTGTTATAAAATAGTGATGTGGGATTTGGTTACACGCGATTATAGTAACAAACTTAACGGAAAACAAGTGTTCCAAAAAGTAAAGAGGTATATTCGCAAGGGTTCCATTATTACGTTCCATGATTCGCTAAAAGCAGAAAAGAATATGAAATATGCTTTACCGCGCTCTATTGAATGGATAAAAGAACAGGGATATGAGTTTAAGTTGTTGTGAAGAGGAAAAATCGTTGTATTCAAATAAAATAAAAGCCGGAGCCTTAAGCCTCGGCTTTTCTGTTTGTGGCATTGCTCCCGCCGATAATGTAGGGAGGTATGCGGATTATTTCAAAAACGGACTTGCTACAGGCAATCATGCCGACATGACGTATTTGGAATGCCATTTCGATAAGCGATGCGACCCACGTTTACTAGTAGAAGGTACACGCAGCATCATCTCAGTGGCGTTAAACTACTATCCGCAACACAGACTCGGAAAAGACCAATACCAATTTGCCCTGTATGCTTATGGAAAAGATTACCACCAAGTAATGCATCGAAAGCTTAATTCTCTATTTGCTTACATCAACAAAGAAGTACACCCCGTTAACGGACGTGTTTTTTGTGATACTGCTCCTGTATTGGAACGTTATTGGGCATGGAGAGCCGGATTGGGATGGATAGGGAAAAATACCCAACTTATCATTCCTCGAGCCGGTTCATTCTTTTTTCTCGGAGAACTCTTTCTCGATATTGAGTTGGAATACAACATTCCCCTTAGAAACCATTGTGGAAATTGTACCCAGTGCTTGGATTCCTGCCCGACAGAAGCTTTGGAACAACCCTATAAATTGAATGCCCGGAAATGCTTGTCTTATCTTACCATTGAGAACCGGGGAGGCATTCCTGTTGCACAAGCTCAAAGACTGGGAAATAAAATCTATGGGTGCGATGAATGTCAAAAGGCTTGTCCTTGGAACCGTTTTGCTATTCCCTGCAATATTCCTGACTTGCAACCCTGCCCTACTTTTCTACAAATGAAAAAGGATGATTGGGAGGCACTTACGGAAGAACAATATAAAACTCTTTTCAAAGAAAGTGCCGTAAAGAGAGTAAAATATGAAGGTCTGAAAAGGAACATCAAAGCGGCAGAGAAACAATCAACTATCGAACTACCGGTATGAAGAAAAGCTATAAACACAAAATGGGCAACTTCATCAGTCACCCATTAATTTAACCCTTTAATCTTTTTAGGTATTTAGAACCTTAAAAAAATCAATATTCTTCTTCGTTAAAGAAGAAATCTTCCTTACTCGGATAATCCGGCCAAATATCTTCAATACTTTCATAAATCTCACCTTCATCTTCCATTTCTTGAAGATTTTCAATTACTTCAAAAGGAGCTCCCGAACGCATGGCATAATCAATTAACTCATCTTTGGTTGCAGGCCAAGGTGCGTCCTCTAATTTCGATGCTAATTCTAATGTCCAATACATAGTTTTAAGTCTTAAATAAATCTCAGTTTCAATATTTTCGGCAAAAGTAAAATAAAATATATCATTCAGAACTTCTAATCCAAAATATTTCATTCCTTTTTTCGTTTATATTCATCTTACGCGATAGAACAAACAAATAGTCGGATAAACGGTTCAAATAAACTAACAAATTTGAAGAAACCGGATAATTGTCAGCAAAGGTAAGTACACAACGCTCAGCCCGCCGGCAAATAGTACGGCATACATGACATACCGCTGCTCCGCGACTTCCGCCGGGAATAACAAACGCATGCAGAACCGGAAGAGTTTCGTCAATCTTATCTATTTCTCGCTCTATATCGGAGATATCTGCCGGAGTAATCGAACTTGCATTGTTTACCTGTACTTTCTCTTGGTCGGTAGCCAGATATGAACCTATTAAAAAAAGTTTGTTCTGTACTTCGGCAATAAAATCACAGTCATTCTTGTCTGTCAGATAAGTAACCAGTAAACCCAATTGAGAGTTCAGTTCATCAACCGTTCCGTATGCTTCCAAACGGATATGGTTTTTAGCTACGCGTGCTCCTCCTATCAATCCGGTTGTTCCGTCATCTCCTCTTTTAGTATATACACGATCTTTTTTCATTTGCTACTTTGAATTATTTTTTCCTCAAAAACAGACTTTATAATGTTGTTTTACTTTCGTTTTATCGAAAAAAAGAATACCGGCATAATAAAGATTAAAGGTTACCCCTACTCTATCGTCGGCTATCATCCGTTTCCAGAGGTTCTTCATTTGCTTGGAATAACAAATACCTTCTATCACAAACACCGACTGTTGGTGAATGCGACCGGCACACACTTGAAACACATCCTCCACCAAAGCCGGATTCTTATCATTGTGCAAATAAAGAAAATCTATTGCAACGTCTTTTTCAAGAAACAACTCCGTTAAGTCGGAAGCCGAAACATAATCGGCAGACAATTTACCGGCTTGCAAATACAAAGATGAAGAAGACAAAGTACCGACATCAACAATTGTATCCGGCTGTGCCATATTCACCAAACGAAACAGAAGCCGGTTTATCTTTTTAGATTCGTGTATCCAACCTTTTCCTCGCAAACGAACCTGTTTTCTTTCTTCTATCTTTACTTCCCGATAAGCATAATAAGGCTTTTTCTCATAGATCACCTGAGTTATCAGGTTAAAAGCAAAAGGAGAATGAACATTATACATGAAACGATAGCAAAAACGGATCAGCCAAATAAAAGGTCGTTGTAAAGTTAAGAATACTATATCCATATTTATACCAAACATTTGTTCTTAAAATTAGCTATTAAAGGTACAAATATATTTCGTAAATACCAAAACATTCATACACATAAAAGTGATTATAAAAGTTCGCTCCGAAAAACAATAACAGATATTTGCAAGTTAAAAGATAATACATATATTTGCACCGCATTTAAAGAAAAATGCGATATGGTGGATGTAGCTCAGTTGGTTAGAGTGCCGGATTGTGGTTCCGAAGGTCGTGGGTTCGAACCCCATCTTCCACCCTTCAGAAGCCTTAGACTTATCGTTTAAGGCTTTTGTTTTTCTCTCTATAACTTATTGTAATACATTATCTTAACAATTCATAAGGATTTATTAAAGCCAACATCTTGTTTTTGTGCACGTTTTTTTTTATATCTTTGCGGAGAACATTCATTTTGAGAACGATAGTCTATCATGACAAAAACAAAAAAGGTTTTATTCATCACACAAGAAGTTACCCCTTACATCCCGGAATCGGAAATGTCTAACGTCGGAAGATATTTGCCTCAAGCCATTCAGGAAAAAGGCAAAGAAGTCAGAACATTTATGCCCAAATGGGGAAATATTAATGAACGTAGGCATCAACTTCATGAAGTAATACGGCTTTCCGGCATGAACCTGATTATTGACGATACCGACCATCCGCTTATCATAAAAGTTGCTTCTATCCAAATTGCACGAATGCAAGTATATTTCATTGACAATGATGACTACTTTCAGAACAGACTACTGACTGTAGATGAAAATGGAGAGGAATATGAAGACAACGAAAACAGGCTGATCTTCTATGCCAGAGGCGTACTGGAAACGGTAAAAAGACTTCGTTGGTATCCTGATATCATACACTGTCACGGATGGATGACGGCATTAGCTCCCCTATATATTAAGAGAGTATATAAAGACGATCCTTCATTCCGCAATGCAAAAGTAATAATGTCTGTATATGAAGATGCCTTTAAAAATAATTTTAGTAATAAATTTGCCAGTAAGTTGACGCTGAAAGGTATTTATAAGAAAGACCTGACAACAATTTATGAAAAGGAAGTTGACCATACTACGCTTTTCAAACTTGCCATTAATCATTCCGATGGAATTGTTCAAAACAGTAAGCATGTGAACGAAGAAATTATAGAACATGCCCGTCAAAATGACAAACCTGTTCTTGATTACCAACCGGCATTCGAAGATTATGCCGAAGCCTGTAACAATTTCTACAATATCATTTTGGAAACAGAGAAAAAAGAATAAATCAATCGGAATAGAATATTATAATTTATGAAAGTAAACTATTTGTGGAAATTAATGTTTGTCCTGACATTAGGAGGATGTGACGACACAACCAACAGTTTAGGTCTGAGTATGCTACCGGGTTCGGATATAATAATCCCGAAAGAGAAATCGTATGAAGTTACTACAAAATCTATTCCCGCCGAGGCAGTATATGCCAAAACGAGTATGGGATATGTAGGCAAGTTCACAGACCCTGAATTTGGATATTATGAAGCCGGATTCCTTACCCAATTAAATTGTGTAGACAATTTCAGTTTTCCATCGGTATATGATGACAAAACCAACCCTAAAGGTATTATGGCAGGAGACAGCATACATTCGATAACATTATTGTTGTACTATTCTTCTTATTTCGGAGATTCGTTGAATGTTTGCAGCATTAGCGCTTATCGTCTGAATAAAAAACTGGAAGAGAATCATTATACAGATATTAATCCGAAAGATTATTACCATCCGGATAGTTTGTTGGGACGAAAATCATATACGGCTGTTGACCTTTCCGTTCCTCAAGAAGAGAGAAATGCAGAAGATTATTATCCTAATGTAAGAATACCGCTTTCGAAAGAGTTCGGAACAGAGATTTATAAGTTAAATAAAAGTAATCCGGAATATTTTAAAGACTCCCAATCATTTATTGAAAATGTATTCAAAGGTGTTTATATAGAAAACGATAATGGCGACGGTACTATCTTATATATAGAAAAAGTACATCTTAATATTGTGTATAGAGGTCATTTTAAAGATACTTTTGGAAACAATCTAATGAAAGAAAACGGAGAAGATTCTCTTTATTATACTTCCCGTACTTTTGCTGCCACTCAAGAAGTAATTCAAGCCAATCAGTTTAAGAATGCGGAAGAAAAGCTGAATAAGAAAATAGACGAAACGGATTGGACTTACATCAAATCTCCCGCCGGTATCTTTACTCAAGCAACACTTCCTATTCAGCAAATAGCCGACGAACTAGAAAAAGATACAATTAATTCGGTAAAATTGGTTTTTACGCATTATGCTCAAAATAGCGAGTATGAGTTTGGCATGCAGCCTCCTGCAGAACTTTTATTAGTACGCCGGAAAGATTTGAAAGAATTCTTTGAGACAAATCAGCTACCGGATAATGTTACTTCTTATTTTACAAGGCGCAATACATACGCAACAAATCAATATGTATTTAATAATATAAGAGAACTTGTTGTGACTTGTATTGCAGAAAAAAATAAAGCTAAACAAGCTGCCGGAAACAATTGGAACGAACAAACATGGAAAAAGGAAACTGATTGGGATAAAGTCTTGTTAGTTCCCGTTAAAATAAATTCTAATGTGGATTCATATACGCAAAGTGAAACTCTTGTTAATGTTTATCATGATATGAGCCCCAGTTATGTAAAATTAAAAGGTGGAGAAAAGAATAAACTTAAATTAGATATTATTTATAGCACTTTTCCCAACAGGTAGAGTAGTTATAAAATAGTGAATATAAAAAGAACGGAAGCACACAGAAATAGTATGCTTCCGTTCTTTTTATAGTTACATCATTAGAATCTTCTCCCTCCGCCTCCGCCGCCACCGTCACCTCCGCCAATACGAATGCTTCTGTCTCTATATCCTCCGCCATCACCACCATTAAAATCGGGACGTTGACGATTTCCCAAACCACTAGCCCTTCTTCCTCCCAATGTATTCAGGCGATAAACAAAGTGTACCATGAAATAACTACCTAAGGTATTGTATTCCGTATCACTCATCATGGTTTCACTGATGTTTCGGGAAAGATTGCTTTGTTGTTGGAGAATATCATATATTTTTATACGAATGGTTGCTGCATTGTTGCTAAGAAAGCTTTTGGAAAGTTGCGCATTCCACATCAATTCTCTGCTATTGAAATCACCGCTATATCCTCTTTTTATACGAACATTGGCATCCGTAGAAAGATAAGTTGTCCAAGGTAAATTGATATTGGTATTTCCACCGAAGTAATAATCGAATGTTTCACGATTACTATTGGTTTGTTTGCTGTTTTGAGTCTTATTATAATTTATCGAACCATTAAGCGAAACGTCAAAAATGTCGCTACGATAGTTTCCGGACAACCGTTCGGATACCCCAAAATTATGGGTAGTGCTAAGTTGGGCATCTTCTCTTCCTACACTGGTATAACTGACCGCATCGCTATACGAGCCGTTCGTATTGGAAGAAATAGTAAATTTCTTATTCTTCAATGGAGTATTGAAAGAGAAAAATCCGCGTGTATTCCAATTTCCATTCAGGTTTACTCTTTCATAAATACGTCCTCCGGTAGCGGCATCGTATCTCATTTTATTAGCGGTAGAATTAATCGTACTCGAATAAAATAGATTCATTGAATAACTACGCATTGCATCGGGAATGTATTTGTTATAAAACATCATCAAGCTATTATTGAATGATGGCTTTAAATTGGGATTACCGTAACGAATATTCAATGGGTCGGTCTGGTCTATCACATCTTGTAAATCTTCTATATCGGGAGCATTGCTTCTCCCGTTGTAGCGGAACATCAATTGATGCTGTTTGGAGAAAGTAAACCGAAGCATTGCATTTGGAGAAAAGTTTATTACGTTCTGCTTGGGCAATTGTTTATTTGAATTCGGACCGATAGTTGTTTTACTCAATGATGATTGCGGATTTATTCCGATGCCGACGCTGTACATTACTATCGGATGAATACCGCGTACGGAAACATCTACCGTATGGGTATCATAAAAGTTCTCTACGCGCGAGCTCAGCGATTCTACATATCCATTAGTCATTATATCTATGGAGTCTTGGTCGGAAACTAATGATTCACTCAATCGTTTACGATGAGAAAACTCATAACGTGTTTGCAGAAAAAGGGCTGTCAATATCGGTTCCGTATAAGAGGCTGATACGCTCCAATTACGGCTGTCGCTTGTGCGGTCTGTATGCCGAGTGAACATGACAGTACTATCGGGATATTCTTGACCTTTGTAAAACTTGGTATCCGAATATGAATCGGAATTTGTCTCACCATCACTATACCCAAAGTCGCCTCCGACAAAAAGATTACGTCCTTTATTGTTCAATTTGCGGAATACTTGAAGTCGCCCGTTGAAAGAGTAGTTATCGCTCTTATTTGTCGATCTTGAGTCTTTCCCGTTTACCATTGCTCTGATGTCATTCCGCGTCTCGGAGTGCGACGTGTTTTCGGAATTCGTCGTCGAGTAGCTCGCATTCGGGCGGAAGATAATCGTAGTCATCGTATCCGGTCTCCATTCGAGCCGAAAGTCGGCACGCAAATCACTACGTTTCCTCTGTGAACTGTTTTCGCTATTTCCGTAAGAAGATTGCTCGCCAAGGAAAGTTTCTGTTAAACTTTTCTGTTGGGCATCTCTATTCGAATATCCATATTGCAGGTTTCCACCTATTTGTAGTTTCTTCGTGTCTTTTGCAAAATTTAATCCCAATGATCGAGCAGTGGTGATTCCCGAACCTGCATTGTTATTGCCCATACCTTGTCCGGCATCACCAAACTCGGAAAATCCCCTGTTGTTCGTATTATTGGCTGAACCTAATATAGAGAAAGTAGCATCATCCCTAAAACGACTCATCATACCTCCCATTTCATAGCGATCCAAGTTACCGTATCCAGCTATTAAGTTTCCTACCCACCCTTGTTTCATTCCTTTCTTTACGGTGAGGTCAAGTACGGATTCTTCTTGACCGTCGTCAATACCGGTGATACGTGTCATATCGCTTTTTCTATCGTATGCTTTTATCTTTTCAACCATTTCAACGGGAAGATTTTTCATGGAAACATTAGGATCATCCGAAAAGAATTCTTTACCGTCCACCATAATCCTTTTTATCTCTTTACCATTGATGGTTATTTTGCCTTCACTTGAAACTTCAGCTCCGGGAAGTTTCTTCACCAATTCTTCAAGCATAGCGCCTTCGGGTACCCTGTAAGCGGATGCATTGTATTCAATTGTATCTTCTCTAATTACCACAGGAGGAGCTTCGGCTGTTACTATCGTTTCATCTAACATAACAGCATCCGGAGACAAAGATATGGTTCCCATATTGCGATTTAATACGGAAGGAGCAAGTTGAACAGGAACAACTTCCGTTAAAAAACCAATATATGATACTTTTAACACATATTTACCAGCTGCTATTTTGGGAAGTGTAAATTTCCCATTGGAAGATGTAGTCGCTCCGGTAACAAATACACTATCGGGTAAAGAGAATAATCGTACGGCAGCTTGCTCAATAACTTGTTTCGTATTTGCTTCTATAACATCACCTGTAACAGTTATGTTTTTATTTTGCGCAAAAACAACTTGAGCACTGACCCATAACAGCACTCCTAACAAAATGTGTAATTTTCTCATTAGCTTATTTTCGTTGATGTAATATCTATTTGACAGGATTAGAAAGAAAAGGTTTAATCTCTTTTTATTTTTATTGAATAACTCCTCCCGAATAAACGGGCATACTATCTTCCCAACATCAACAAATGCAACTCACTGCTAATATCTTCCACAATCTTTTTAGTAGCAACCGACAAACATTCCGTCATATTATCCAAACAAGCTTCGTTGACAAATAGAGAATTTTCCAATCCCCCTCCTATATAACTCAACTTTTGATGAATCGGGTAAACCTTTTCAAGCAGGCTATTTTTTCCCTGTGTAAGGCGAACGTTGATATACAAATCACTAACAGCCGGCTGTACCTTACCATTCGAGAAACCCAAATCAAAATGCAAATTTTCACTTAACGGCAAAAAGACAACTGTATTACTTAGTTTTATCGCCGAAGTGGTACGATTGTGAACAATCTTTACATCAAGGATATAAACCGATTCCGATACTATATCTGCGTTACTATGCCTTAAATTGAAACAGGTACTGCTGTTACATTCCGTGAGTAACGCTTCCATGAGAAACTCTCGATAGGTTTGCGTAAGCGAACTTTCACCAAGAACTACATTAAATTCCTCCCACCAATGATTAAAGAATATTAATGGTATAATCAACATTCCTTTCTTCTTTACCGTAGTATGATAGTCTACATTCGAATAATCTATGAAGTTCAAATAAACTGTTTTGTTTATTTCTCCCAAGTACTCGGGAGAAGTCAGTTCATAATAAAGATCGGAACGAAAAGTTCGTATCTCGTGCTGCATACTCTTACTGCTTCGGCAAGCACTAAAAAGTATTACCGGCAGTATAAGGATCAGAATCTTTTTGATTATTCTCATATTCCATTTATTAAAAGTACGCACTTAGACTGTGGCTTAAATATAGACTATCTTACCGGGCAATTCAGCATAGTCCGAACACTAATTATTCGCGTACCAAAGATCCTATTTGTTCCATGTATGGATCTTTTACCAAGGACACAGCGATGTATATATCTGTTTTCTTGGGATTAAGTGTCGTTAAATTTAATTCCGGATTAATTTTATCGGGAGATAATCTATACAAGGCGCCGGTAAGTGGATCTACTACTAATCCTATCAATCCTCCCAAGAGAATGTTCCCTATATACCATTCATTAAACTGTCTCTTTATCATAACTTCATAAGGTTGATACCCCTCCAGCTTAATAGAAATGGCGTGGTTTTCCTTTCGTTCAAGTTTTGCCGACAACGGTGTTCTACCAAGTTGAAAGCCATTATCATAAATAATAGCATTGCTTGGATTACTCGTAAAGTCTATAGACTGGCGACTTCCACAGATAATAGTTGCACAACTTGTTAACATTATTATACCCAATAAAAATAAAAAAACCTTTTTCATAATCATAAAACTTACTTAATGTTTTTAATTTCTCAACTCTGAAAAACTAAGAGCCTGTTTAAATTTATTTAAAAAGAATCCTTCGGATTCGGATATTGATAGAAACAGCAAATAAAAGTAATATTCGACCCTGTAGGAGTCGAAGGAAGTGGCATATTCGGGCTTTTCTATACATATATAACTCCTTTGTAGTTCTCATAAAACATATTTCAATCAGATTTAAACAAGCTCTAAATCAAATCACAAAATTACAAAAATAAAAACTTCTACCGCAGATTCAAGTTTTAAATGTGACAAAATCAGAACATAGATAAAAAGAGATTCCGGGAAGATTGTACAATTTACACCCATTATTTCTTCCTTTTTGTCAATAAAAACAACCAGAAACTACCAAATATCACCTAAAAACTATCTATTGTTAAATACTACCCTAAAGCATATTTGAAATCCTCCCGTCCTCCGGTTAAAATTCAGATAGATTTGTGATATAACAAAAGAGATACCAAATCAACATGAATATTAACTTATAAAGATGACAAATATGAAAACTACAATTGGCTTTAGAAAAGAATTGGAAAGTATTCAAAATGAACTGTTCCGTTTCGCTTATAAATTGACTACCAACAGAGAAGATGCAAACGATTTGTTACAAGAAACCTCATTAAAGGCTTTGGATAATGAAGACAAATACACTCCGGATACAAATTTTAAAGGTTGGATGTACACGATCATGAGAAATATTTTCATTAATAATTACCGAAGGGTAGTACGCGACCAGACATATCTCGATCACACGGAAAATCTCTATCATTTGAATCTTTCACAAGATTCAGGTTTTGACAGTACGGAAGCGGCTTATGATTTAAAAGAAATGTACCGTATTCTAGGTGCCTTGCCAAATGAGTATAAAACACCCTTTTCGATGTATGTTTCAGGATTCAAATATCGCGAAATTGCCGAAAAGTTAAATTTACCTTTAGGAACTGTCAAAAGTCGTATCTTCTTTACCCGTCGTAAATTACAACAAGATTTGAAAGATTTTGTTTGTTGAATTACATATATATATGACACAAAGCTACGGAGTTATAAAATCTTTCTTACTAATTTATACTCTCGTGTCTTTGTGTCTCTGCATCATAACTTATTTCATAATCTTAGGCAACGTATGCAAAGTCCTAAATCTCTTTTGTTACCACCCTCTCCCAATCGATTCAAATCATATCCCAGCGTCACAGATTTACTAACCGTATTGGAATCGTCATTTTTCATACTCCAGAAACCGACATACTCGCCCTTACGAATGTACGTTTTATTATAAAGACCTATAGGAAACGCATTAAAACCAGACAAATTCGTGGCTAAATAAGACCCTTTCCAATCGGATGTCGATTTCAATACGGAAACATTACCTCCAATATAACTGTCCAAAGTCTGCCAAGCATCGTCATTTGCTATCTTCCATCCTACAGGAGACAGTTCTCCGCTATTAAGAGCTTCTAAATTATAATAATATGAACCCTCCCTTATGCAATGCAATTGACTAAAAGTGTCAAAATCGTTTTCTCCCAACTCTATAGAACTACCGTCTATATAGCTTGAAGTTCTCAAATTTTCTCCCATCCAATATTGCATTCCTATTTTTACCACCGGATAAACAGTAACCTCCTTGTTTCTATTGTCTACCAATGTATATGGTTGTACCCTAAGCTGCAATACATCACCATTCCGGGAAGTAACAATTTCTCCCGAAGATGTAACATAAATATAATCAATAGGGGCATAATTTCCATTTATATATGTCGGAATACTGGTATCCACATCCCATGAAAGTTTCCCGCCGTGCACATTGCCGTCATTACCTATCACACGAAGGACAAGTCCATTACTCACATCCGGTTTATCTCCTTTCACCGGATATACCACAACAGCTTGAAAATCCACTCCTTCCCAACGAAGGTACTCTTTGCATATTTCTGCCAATTGGCGACCGTTATTTGTTACTTTATATACGGAAGATTCTATAAACGTAAGTCCGGGAATAAATATATCCGAGGGTACACCAACAGCATCAAGATTATAACTGTTTCTCTCCTCCCAATTACTAATACCGGTAACAATATCTGCACTCACCTTTTCCTGGTATGGGGAAACCGTTAGTATAAAATCATTAGATGAGCCGCTCTCAACAATAAAATCTTCCGTAAGCCTGCAATCATAGGAAATACCGGATATCTCAACTTCCATCAATACACCGGATGAAAGTAATGTTTGCGGGATAATAATCGCTCTCTTTCCGGAAAGCATATCGCCGTTGATTCTCCATTCGCCGTTCAGATTTATTTCGGCAAGAGTATTTTGATTAACAAACAGATCTGTTGCAAAATTGTAAACAGCCTGTGTATTTGTATTTATAATACGAACTACCGGAGACAACCCCAATAATTCATCTGCTGTAAATCCATCTCCTGCTTTGATATGTATATTGAAACAAGACATTTTATGCTGAAAAATCAAATCAACGCGTTCGTTAGAGGAAGACAAATCACGACTTTCGGCAACCAAAAAGTCCGATAAAGAAAAAGCATTCGCACTACTTTGATCTCTTTGAACATTTACCTCAAAACTTGTCTCTCCCACTCCAATACCTGTATTTTTATAAGGATAATAAGCGATAAAATCACACAAGGGAGAGCTTTGAGGATAAAAAACCGGACGTTCAGGAACAAATTCAAAAGAAGCCGAACATGAAAACTTCACGTTATCAACGTAACGACTTCCGTCAAGTGTCGAAGGATGTGTTATCACGTACAAACCTATCGCATCATTACAGTCAAAAGAATTGTCTGTAATACGGGTCTGCGAAAGTTGAATCTTGGCAGTTAACTGAATAGGTATATTATTATTATCCTGTTTCTTCTCCTCTATATCATTGATACAAGATACAAATACAAGCATAAAAAGTATAATTCCGCTAATTGTTCTAAGGACTTTCAAATTATTCATAATAGTTCTTTTGATTCATTAATTAAGTTATAAGTATCCTCCCTGTCCTGATTTTCTGTTCATCAATCCAATCCCAACCCTTTCAATATCAATCCTTGAAGAGACATACCAATATCTTGTCGCAACATTTAATCACAACAACACATCTCCAAAAAACGAACTACTAATATACCAAAGGTGGCAATGAAGATTATATAACAATAATCAGAACATAAAGGCAAGAGGACGAGATAAAGACACACAAAAAATCCTTACCGGATTCACCTCTTAAGAAGAGTCTCTCTATCCAATAAGGACTTTATGTAAAGGTATTGGCAACCTCCTACTCTCCCACTGTTACGCAGTACCATCGGCGCATACGGACTTAACTTCTCTGTTCGGAATGGAAAGAGGTGTATCCCCGTAGCTATAGTCACCAAAATAAATTATGACGTAACATACAACATAGAAAAATACTTTTATTAACAACAAATAGATACTAAAAAACGACCTCTCAAAAAAGAGTACGGGCAATTAGTACTGCTCGGCTGAGATATTTCTACCCTTACACCTGCAGCCTATCAACGTCGTAGTCTACAACGACCCTTAAAAGAAATCTTATCTCGTGGAGGGTTTCGTACTTAGATGCTTTCAGCACTTATCCCATTCCAGACTTAGATACCCGGCAATGCACCTGGCGGCACAACCGGTAAACCAGAGGTCTGTCCGACACGGTCCTCTCGTACTAGTGACAGAGCCACTCAAATTTCTTACGCCCACGATAGATAGAGACCGAACTGTCTCACGACGTTCTGAACCCAGCTCGCGTGCCACTTTAATGGGCGAACAGCCCAACCCTTGGGACCTTCTCCAGCCCCGGGATGTGACGAGCCGACATCGAGGTGCCAAACCCCTCCGTCGATATGAACTCTTGGGAGGGATCAGCCTGTTATCCCCGGAGTACCTTTTATCCTTTGAGCGATGTCCCTTCCATACGGAAACACCGGATCACTATGCTCTAGTTTCCTACCTGGTCGACATGTACGTCTCACAGTCAAGCACCCTTATGCCATTACACTCTGAAAACGGTTACCAATCGTTTTGAGGGTACCTTAAGAAGCCTCCGTTACTCTTTTGGAGGCGACCACCCCAGTCAAACTACCCACCAAACAATGTCCTTGAAACAATCAAGTTAGAATCCAAATAAATAAAGGGTCGTATTTCAAGGGCGACTCCACGCATACTAGCGTACACGATTCACAGTCTCCGACCTATCCTACACATCACGTACCCGAATTCAATGTTAAGCTATAGTAAAGGTTCACGGGGTCTTTTCGTCCCATCGCGGGTAATCGGCATCTTCACCGATACTACAATTTCACTGAGCTCACGGTTGAGACAGTGTCCAGATCATTACACCATTCGTGCAGGTCGGAACTTACCCGACAAGGAATTTCGCTACCTTAGGACCGTTATAGTTACGGCCGCCGTTTACTGGGGCTTCAATTCAAACCTTCTCACACCTTGCGGCACGATAAGCTCTCCTCTTAACCTTCCAGCACCGGGCAGGTGTCAGGCTGTATACCGCATCTTTCGATTTCGCACAGCCCTGTGTTTTTGGTAAACAGTTGCCTGGACCTATTCTCTGCGCCCTCTCAATCTCTTGAGGAGGGACCCTTTATCCCGAAGTTACAGGGTCAATTTGCCTAGTTCCTTAACCGTGATTCACTCAAGCGCCTGAGTATTTTCTACCCGACCACGTGTGTCCGTTTACGGTACGGGTACCTGAGTAATTAACGTTTAGCGGGTTTTCTTGGGAGTCTGATTACATACACTATTGACTCATCCGAAGATTCATCATACTATCAGGTTCGACTCAGGTGGCGGATTTGCCTGCCACCATCAATATCTACACCATTCAACAGCCTATTCCGTCAGGCTGCGGTATTGTCACTACTCCGTCACCGCATCACTTACAAAGGTAGTACCGGAATATTAACCGGTTCGACCATCGACTTCTCCAATTATACTGGATGAGCCTTAGGACCCGACTTACCCTGATCCGATTAGCGTTGATCAGGAAACCTTAGTCTTTCGGCGAGGAGGTTTCTCACCTCCTTTATCGTTACTTATACCTACATTTGCGTTTCCATATACTCCAACACAACTTACGTCATATCTTCAACGTGAATATGGAATGCTCCCCTACCGATAATATGATACAAGGTATCATACTATCCCACAGCTTCGGTAAGATGTTTATGCCCGAGTATTATCCACGCTAAATTCCTCGACTAGTGAGCTGTTACGCACTCTTTAAATGAATGGCTGCTTCCAAGCCAACATCCTAGCTGTCACGGCAATTTAACTTCGTTAGTTCAACTTAACATCTATTTGGGGACCTTAGCTGATGGTCTGGATTCTTCTCCTTTCGGACATGGACCTTAGCACCCATGCCCTCACTCCTATTCTTAAAACTTCACATGCATTCGGAGTTCGTCAAGACTTGACAGGCGGTGAAGCCCTCGCGTCTTATCGGTAGCTCTACCTCACGGAAGAAATAAATAAGGCTGCACCTAAATGCATTTCGGGGAGTACGAGCTATCTCCAAGTTTGATTAGCCTTTCACCCCTACCCTCAGCTCATCCGGAAGCTTTTCAACGCTTATCGGTTCGGTCCTCCAGTCAGTGTTACCTAACCTTCAACCTGGCCAAGGGTAGATCACTTGGTTTCGCGTCTGTCCATTCCGACACTATCGCCGCGTTAGGACTTGCTTTCGCTATGACTACGGATCTTAGATCCTTAATCGAAGCCGGAACAGACAACTCGTAGGTTCATTATGCAAAAGGCACGCCGTCACAATCATTAAGACTGCTCCGACCGCTTGTAGGCGCATGGGTTCAGGAACTTTTTCACTCTTCTATTTGAAGTGCTTTTCACCTTTCCCTCACGGTACTGGTTCACTATCGGTCTCTCGGGAGTATTTAGCCTTACCGGATGGTCCCGGCAGATTCACACAGGATACCACGTGTCCCGCGCTACTCAGGATACTACTAAAATAATATGAGATTTCGAATACGCAGCTTTCATGCTCTATGGCTGCACGTTCCAGTACATTCTTCTCAAATCATATTACTTATGACGTAGTCCTACAACCCCGCTTATGCCGCAACATAAACGGTTTGGGCTCTTCCGCGTTCGCTCGCCACTACTAACGGAATCATTCTTTATTTTCTCTTCCTACGGGTACTAAGATGTTTCAGTTCCCCGCGTTTGCCTCCTGCCAATAATAACAGGATGATTGGTCTTCAACCAACCGGGTTGTCCCATTGGGAAATCTTCGGATCAAAGGTTATTTGCACCTTCCCGAAGCTTTTCGCAGCTTATCACGTCCTTCATCGCCTCCGAGAGCCAAGGCATCCACCATGCGCCCTTATTTTACTTTTTTGATCTCTTTTTCATGTGTACCTATATATACAGCATAACATAAGAATGAATCTCTTAAATACTTAAAAGAATGAATCTTTCAGGTACAATTAAGAAACTAATCAAATATACATACATGCATATAACGGTTCACTGTATTCGTTTTTACGTATACATTCGGTTTTTAAAACCTTCTTCTATATTGTACATTATGTCAAAGAACGGATGCTATAAATGAATCTTAAAATTCATATCAAGCAATGGTGGAGAATAACGGATTCGAACCGTTGACCCTCTGCGTGCAAAGCAGATGCTCTAGCCAGCTGAGCTAATCCCCCGAATGATAGCGGAGAAAAAACACAGGGAAAAGTCAAATGTCAAAGACTGAAAAAAAACATAGAATTGATAACTTGACAACACAAGAAAACAATCAACAGCCCCGTACCAATTACCTCTTAAATTTCCATCTCTAACAAACCCTGTCTCCTGTAGTCCCAGGCAGAGTTGAACTGCCGACCTCTACATTATCAGTGTAGCGCTCTAACCAACTGAGCTATAGGACTGTTCAATTTCACAACTCTACCAAGAGGGAAGGAGTGGATTCTCTACTCTAATATATATAATCATAAACAATACAAAGGAGAACAAGAGAAAAGGCATATTAGATAATACCTAAAATATACGACATTCCTCCAGAAAGGAGGTGTTCCAGCCGCACCTTCCGGTACGGCTACCTTGTTACGACTTAGCCCCGGTCACCGGATTTACCCTGGAACGTTCCTGTAACGGAAACGTGCTTCAGGTACCCCCGACTCCCATGGCTTGACGGGCGGTGTGTACAAGGCCCGGGAACGTATTCACCGCGCCGTGGCTGATGCGCGATTACTAGCGAATCCAGCTTCACGAAGTCGGGTTGCA
>SNRY01000198.1_pt1 | contig 22287 bp, 17 predicted proteins | sample 4693421 | NCBI WGS metagenome assembly SNRY01 (sample SAMN11003215, study PRJNA524138) | termite gut metagenome | isolation source: Bacteroidetes bacterial symbionts from single cell of protist host amplifed... | host: Streblomastix strix ... | reverse complement strand
TCATAAGAGATTTGATTTTACTGCAATAATAGGAATTTATAACTGTTAGTCGAAGCAAATATACAAAAAACCAATAGAAATCCAAGTTAAGTTACCGGTTAATTCAAGTTGCTATTTATTGTTTTAACCCGTAGTGCATTTGTAAAAAACATTTGGGCGTGCCCCGACCCATCGGGGCACGCCCAAATTGAACGGAAAAAGGTACGCATAAACACTTTTTTCATTGTTGATTTTCTTTGTATTCGCATAGCAAACACATGCGATTCACATGATATTAAGGGAGAATATACTCTCTGTTCGCCTTGAGTACAGATTGTATCTACCTTGAGGGCACTTGTCGTTCACTCAAAGTAAGGAGCGAATAAGGACAAAATAAACCGCATATAAGCATGTTGTAAGCTCACATTCCGATACAAGTCCGATAGAACTCCGATAGAATTCCGATACTCCTCTCATATTTGGTATCGTATCCGGTGTACTTGAAGTAAATAATGAGTGAAAAAACTGTTATTGACGTAAGCCCGGCAGGTATGCGAGCCGTTATTGCGAAGCGTATATTACCTTACAATGATATTTAAAATCCCTTAAATGAACAAATATATTCGGAGGAAAGTTCAGGAAAATAAATTCATTAAATAGACATATTAAATGCAATAGTTTTGTTTCTTTGTAAGTAAAATAACAAAATAAGATGAAACTACAAGTAATTTGTTCCGCAGCATTGCTGGCTTTGGGAATGGTTTCCTGCGGGCAGCAACCGGTCAAAGAGCCGGTTGATTATGTAAACCCTTATATGGGGAGTATCAGCCACATGTTGGTTCCTGCCTATCCTACTGTGCATTTGCCTAACAGCATGTTGCGCGTATTTCCGGTACGCTCCGATTATACGGGAAACGTACTGCATGGCTTGCCGCTCATTGTAACAAACCACCGCAATGCTTCTACAATAAATATCATACCTTATCAGGGAGATGAGAGTAGTATTGGGAATGATATGACCCTGAGTTACGACCGGGAGAAACTTCTCCCTTACCGCTATCAGGTGTATTTGGATGAAGCCGGTGTGGAAGTAGATTACGCCCCATCCCACCGGAGCGCTGTGTATCGTTTCACTTTCGAGAATCCCGAAGCCCCTTATCTTATCCTCCAAACAAGAAATGCCACATTTACCAATCATGATAACTCCTTGCAAGGCTACCAATGGTTGAATGGCGCCAATGGGAAAGTAAAGACAAGGGTGTTCTTCCATATTGAGACGGACGTACTCTCAGAAAAGGAAAATGCTGTTGGACCTGTTTCTATTATAAAATTCCCGAAAGGAACCCGCGAAGTAGGTTTGCGTTATGGTATTTCCTTTATCAGCGAAGAACAGGCTAAAGCAAATCTGGAGCATGAAATACAAGGGTTCGATGTAGAAACCGTAGCTCTCGCCGGGCGTAAGATATGGAACGAGGCTCTTGGCAAAATCGGCATACAGGGAGGAACAGAAAATGAGAAGTCCATCTTTTATACTTCGCTTTACCGTTGCTATGAGCGACCTATCAATCTGAGTGAAGAGGGTCGGTACTACAGTGGTTTTGACGGACAGGTACATGCGGACGAAGGGCATCCGTTTTATACCGACGATTGGACATGGGACACCTATCGCGCTGCCCATCCGCTTCGCATCTTAATCAACCGGGAGGCGGAAAACGACATCATCCGCTCTTACCTCCTGATGGCTGAACAAGCCGGAACCAACTGGCTTCCTACTTTTCCGGGAATAGCCGGAGATGCCCGTAGCATGAACAGCAACCATAGCGTGGCAATGATAGCAGATGCTTACAGCAAAGGATTGCGCGGCTTCGACTTAGACAAAGCCTATCAGGCATGCAAACAGGCGATGGATGAACGCTCGATCATTCCCTGGTCGAATGTTCCGGCAGGCGAACTGGATGCTTTTTATAAAGAAAAAGGGTATTTCCCCGCTTTAAAACCCGGAGAGAAGGAAACCAATCCGGATGTTCATTCTTGGGAAAAACGGCAACCGATTGCCGTTACTCTCGGCACTTCGTATGACCATTGGTGCCTTTCGCTTATCGTTCGCGCCCTGGGACGGACAGAAGAAGCCGATTACTATCTCCACTACTCTTACAACTACCGCAATGTGTTCAATCCTGAAACGGGATTCTTCCATCCCAAAGACAAAGACGGTCGCTTCATAGAGAACCTTGACTATCGCATTTCAGGTGGTCCCGGTGCACGCGACTATTACGACGAAAACAATGCCTATATCTATCGCTGGGACGTGCAACACAACATTGCCGACCTGATTGACCTGCTTCACGGAAACGAATCGTTTATCAATGCCCTCGAAGATATGTATAATACGCCCTACGGTATGTCCAGGTGGGAGTTCTACAATACTCTGCCCGACCATACGGGAAATGTGGGTATGTTTTCTATGGCTAACGAACCCTCCCTTCACATTCCCTACTTGTATAATTATGCAGGACAACCCTGGCGCACGCAGAAACGTATCCGCAATTTGCTGGATCAATGGTTTCGCAACGACCTAATGGGAATCCCCGGCGATGAAGACGGCGGTGGTATGTCTGCATTTGTGGTATTCAGCCAGATGGGCTTTTATCCCGTAACGCCCGGCTCGCCTACTTACAATATCGGCAGTCCGGTATTCTCGTATGTGAAAATAGATTTGGGAGAAGGTAAATACTTTGAGATAAAAGCCAACGGAGCATCTGATGACAACAAATACATTCAGTCTGCTCGCTTAAACGGACAACCGCTCAATCAGCCTTGGTTCAATCATAGCGATATAGCCGAAGGCGGTTTGTTGGAATTAGAGATGGGCGACAAAGCCAATAAGAAATGGGGAAGCGCTACTCCTCCACCCTCTGCCGGAAAGAATTAGTTCCATATATAAAACCCCTAAGGCACCACTATATAGGTGTTGTTTTAGGGGTTTATTCGTATCTTATTATTTATAAAAACTCCTATTGAATGCCGAAAACTCATCTTTCCGGCAGACACAACGCGTCCACCATGCCCGCCAAAATCCTGTTCCGTAACCGGTAAGCTGAACAAAAGCGGCAGCTACGGCGTAAATTCCTATCTGCAAACTCTTGTTTTGCCAAGTGGCATCGCCTATAATAAGAAGCGCATATAGTATAACAGGTAGGAGGCTAATGCAAGTAAACAACGCGCCGATGAGAAGCAACGCAACGCCCAAAGTAAATACCGCCGGCAGCAAATGAACAAGCTTTAACGAATCCGGGTACTTTTTATATAGGTTGATACGCGCGATGCCCGAATTGTGCACCTGTTTAAAGAACTTCTTCAAATCCGTGCGCCGCTTGTGATATACCCATGCTTGGGGAAAAAGCCTGCACGAGTATCCGTTTTGGAAGATGCGGACACTAAAGTCAATGTCTTCCCCAAAACGCATATCGGAGAAACCGCTCAAAGCCTGGTACACATCCTTGCGTATCCCCATATTAAAGCTGCGCGGATAGAACTTGTCCATTCTCTTTTTCCCACCGCGAATGCCGCCGGTGGTGAAGAAGGAAGTCATGGAATAATTAATGGCTTTCTGTATGGGGGTAAAGGATTCGTGTGCACGGTCGAGACCTCCGAAAGCATCAACAGGAAGGGTTTGCAATTCTTGTTCTATTGACTGAAAATAGTCTTTGGGGAGGATGCAATCGGAATCCAATATAATCAAATAATCCCCCTTGCTTCTTTCCGCCCCGTAGTTTCGACTTTGACCCGGACCGGAATTGGGTTTGACATAGTATGTAATGTCGAGCAACCGGACATATGTATCCGCCACTCCTCTGCAAGGAACAGTCGAGCCGTCTTCCACAACGATAACTTCAAAATTGGCGCGGCTCTGGAGAGTGAGACTGCGTAGCAATTCATCCACTTCATCGGGACGGTTAAAGACAGGGATAATAACGGAAAAAAACATGATTACTCTTTATTCGTCATTCTTTTTATCGCAATCATCTTTTCAAACGTCATCCCTACAAAATCATCTATCACATAATGCGCCTTTTCGGTAATGGCTTCGCGAGGGTTAGTCGTAGCCAATCCGATAACCGTAGCCCCGGACGCAATACCCGCTTGCAGTCCGTAAAAAGAGTCTTCAAACACATACGTATTGTGAGGGAGGGTCTTAAATAAATGCATGCCTAATAGAAAACATTCGGGGTCAGGCTTGGAACGAGTAAAACGCTCGGCGGTGAGAATCTCATCAAATTGCTCCTTGAAAGCCGGATGCCTGCGATAAACATTATACATTTTCTTGTCGTTGGAGCTGGTAACAAGCGCCGTTTTTACCCCGTTCCTATGTAAATCATTAAAAAAATCTTCCACTCCGGGAAGATACTCGTAAGTCATTTCATCTTCAAACAAATCCAAATCAATGCAAATTTGCTGTTGTACCTCCTGCATTTCCGCAAAATGCTTGTCAAACATCTGCGCCAGCGTCTGACCTTTAATATGGAGACCAAAATCGCCAATGCTTAAATACTTTCGTCCCTGTTCATTCCAAAAAACAGAATACTGCGTTTCTGTATCCATTACCACACCGTCAAAATCAAAAAGAGCGGCTATTTGTTCTTTCATTTTCTTCGTTTTTCTCCGCAAAGTTCCGAATAATCCTTGTAAGGGGCAAATTATTTTTACCTTTGCACGGTAAAAAAGCAAATACCTCTTCATGTCCTCTAACAATAATCCCCACACATTAGGCACAGCACCCATTGGAAAACTACTGATACAGTACTCCATTCCGGCGATTATCGGAATGACCATCGTCTCACTCTATCATATTATCGACAGCATCTTTATCGGACACGGCGTAGGTCCAATGGCTATATCTGGATTGGCTATTACTTTTCCGTTAATGAATTTGGCGATGGCTTTCTGCACCTTAATTTCATCGGGAGCCTCCACCCTTGCTTCCATTCGCTTGGGGCAAAAAGACTTGAAAGGCGCAACGGATGTTCTTGGCAATGCGTTGATAGTTTGCTTAATTAACTCCATACTTCTGAGCATACTATCGTATTTCTTTCTGGATACAATTCTATTATACTTTGGTGCCAGCGAAGCTACGCTGCCTTATGCACGTGATTTTATGCGTATTATCCTGATGGGGCTTCCCATTTCGCACGTTATGATAGGTATGAACAATATCATGCGTGCCACAGGCTACCCCACAAAAGCGATGCTCACTTCCATAGTATCCGTATTGATCAATGTTATTCTTGCGCCGATATTTATTTTTTATCTTCATCTGGGAATTGGTGGAGCAGCTATGGCTACTTTATTGGCTCAATCTGTTGCATTGGTGTGGGTACTGAATCATTTTATTCGAAAGAGCAGCTATGTGCATTTCACTCGTAATTTCTGGAAAATGAAACCGGTTATTATCGGCAATATTTTTTCCATAGGAATGTCTCCCTTCCTGATGAATGTTTGTTCCTGTGCAATAATTATTGTAGTTAACAACAGCTTACAAGAGCATGGGGGCGACTTTGCCGTCGGAGCCTATGGTATTATCAACCGTTTGCTTACGTTCTTCTTTATGGTAGTGTTAGGTTTAAGTTTGGGAATGCAGCCCATTGCCGGATACAATTATGGAGCTTTGAAGATGTCGCGCGTGAAGCAGACTTTAAAACTTGGAGTTATAGCAGGACTAGTGATAACCAGTATAGGAGCTTTTTTCTTTGAACTATTTCCGTATGTTATCTCCGGCTTTTTCACCGAAAGCGAAGAATTGATTGCCATAACTGCTCCCGGATTGCGTATTTGTGCTTTGATGCTCCCCCTTGTAGGTTGTCAGGTAGTTATAGCAAACTTCTTCCAAAGCATTGGTAAAGCCAAAATAAGCGTATTCCTTGGGCTTTCCCGTCAATTGGTTTATTTCTTACCCCTCTTGTTGATACTTCCACAATATTTCGGACAGCTTGGAATATGGGTAACCATACCCATTTCTGACTTCTTAGGTTTTGTTACCACCGCGATTTGCCTGTTGGTTTATCTTAGGACTCATATTACGCACTCTCATAAGTTATAATTTTCAACTTTCAACTCCATTTGGGTGTTTCCCTCTCGCTCGTGTGGTCGAGCTATCCGCTACAATGCTTTTTGGGCTAAAATACACCCTCCAAAGCATTTCCGCTCCTATTCTTATGATTTATACAAGTGCATTTTGGTAATCTTTTTCATACAATTTGTTATAGGTAACTTCTAAAAACTATTTTTTCTTCTCCACGCGTTCTTCCCCGCAATTTTTTTGATTTTGACCTTTTCGCAAAAAACTCTTGCTGATTTCATATTATTCTACAATTCAATTATATACATTAATTGCTGTTCACGTACAGACACGCCACTCCCCCTAAACGGCTCTAAGTTGACCATATCTGTACATGTTATAGGTTAAATTCATCAGTCCGATAATGGCTGTCGCCCTTTTTATCCCGATGCATTGGATATACATTGTGTTCATACTATTCTCCACAAATCCAAATATATGCTCTACTCTTGACCTAATATGAGATTTTTCTTTATTGCTGGCTTTTTGTTCATCCCTCGTATATTTGCATTTTACAGGAAGCATGGGAATAGCATCCATCCCTTGATAACCTATTTGCAGGTATATCGTGCGTTAGATTCTGCGCCCATGCCTTTTCTTCCTGGATGTCTGGATAAGTATCTAAGGAATAAACCAGGCGGGTTTATATCCTGCATAGTTTTACGAGGAAAGACGATGGGAAGATTCCTTATTTTTAATACGAATCAATATGGAAAAAGTAGTAGTAGGTATTGATATCTCCAAAGATGATATTCATGCCTGTTTAAAAGAAAGTGTAGGGGATGCAGGTTCCCGGATAAGGGGTACTCACAAGTTCCCCAATAGCCACATCGGTTTTACCGAGTTGCAGTATTGGGTAAGTAAGCGATCGCATGGAGCCGACTCTGTATGTTATGTGATGGAAGCTACGGGTAGTTACTATGAGAACCTGGCTTATTTTCTGTACGAAAACCATCTAAAGGTAAGTGTAGTACTGGCAAATAAAATCAAGTACTATGCCAAGAGCCAAAATCTCAAGACTAAAACGGATAAGGTAGATGCCTGTTTGATAGCTGATTTCGGTCTTTCTCAAAAGCCTGCTCTCTGCCAACCCATGTCTTGTGATTACAGGCAATTGCGCGATTTGTGCCGTGAGCGCATCTCCTTGCAACAGGCACGCTCTCGTGCCAAGTGTCAGCTGGATGCGATGCATCATTCGCATGATAAGTTAGCCAGCATCCTGCGTATCAAAGAGGAACAAATAGCCCTTTATGATAAGTTGCTTCCCTGAGATAGAACAGGAAATCCAAGAAAAAGTGTCGTCGGATGCGGAGTTGAGTAGAAAAGTCACCCAAATCCGGGAAGTCAAAGGTCTTGGGTTGCTAACCATTCTTACCGTGCTTTGTGAGACCAATGGCTTCCTGCTGTTTGGCAATATCCGCCAGGTAGTCAGTTATGCCGGACTGGATGTCAAGATGAGCCAGTCGGGTCATTACCAGGGGAGAACCCGCATCTCCAAACAAGGGAACACCCGCATCAGAGGCTGTCTGTATATGCCAGCGTTGAGCGCCGTACGCAATAATGAGCCCATAAGAAACCTCCACCTGCGCATCTGCGAGAGAAATCCAAATGCCAGAAAGAAAGGCATTATTGCAGCCATGCGAAAACTATTAGTTTTATGGAAGAAGGATGAACCCTACGAGCCTAACCATGTCTGGCAAGCATAACTAAGACATCGGGGAACGGGGAGAAAGAGAGCCTTCTTTTGGGTTTTTGCACAGCAAAAAGCGGGGGATAATCCCCCGCACAAGATAGACTTCGGTTCAACGAATCCAAAGGAGCCTTCTTTTGGGTAACGCAAAGATAAAAAAGATAATATAAATCCCCTAAATAAGTTGGATAATACTATAGTATCTAACGCCCATGCGGAATTCGCTACTAACTTGGCAAAGCAATTCTCCTTGATTATGAGGGTAGCATACGGAAATTATGAACTACTCTTACGGGAATATAAACCGTTCTTACGGGAGTTATGAACGGTTCATACGGATTTATCTCGGTAGCCTTATCCCGAACTCAGGTAAGTAAGTTTTATGTTTAAAGCACTAGAAATGCAAGGATACCTCCTTTTCTATCAATGCGTTACAGGTTTCTGCTGGTAATTCTGTAATCCCGTTTGTAGAAAATCTGCGTATTTATCTATATCTTCATTGTAGGCGTAGGGCTTGTTTAAGGGGTTGCCTTCGTTGTCTATTAAGACGTAAAAAGGTTGGGCGTTGGCTCCAAATTTTATGCGTTGTAGGTAGCTCCATTTATCACCGGTAGTTCGGAGGGTTCGTTCTGTTCCGTTTTCTACAATCTTTACCGGCTCGGGAAGAGGTTGCCGATTGTCCACGTAAAGGGTGATAAGTATGTAATCGTTGTTAATGATGCTACTGACTTTCAAGTCTGTCCACACGGCAAGTTCCATCTTACGGCAATTTACACAGCCATAACCGGTGAAATCAAGCATTACGGGTTTACCGCTTCTGCGGGCATACTCCATACCCACGTCATAATCATCAAACTTGGGATGTACTTCATTGGTATAGAGATTAAAGTCTTGTGTTTTCAAGGGAGGGGCAAAAGCGCTGACCGCTTTCAATGGCGCACCCCACAAGCCCGGAACCATGTAAATGGCAAAAGCAAATGAAACAAGCGCCAAGAAGAAACGAGAGACGCTCACCTTGTTAGTATCATCATCGTGTAAGAACTTTATTTTACCTAACAGATAGAAAGCTAACAGGGCGAAAATTACAATCCACAGAGCAAGGAATGTTTCTCTGTCTAAAATACCCCAACCGTAAGTTAAATCGGCAACGGACAAGAATTTTAATGCAAAAGCTACTTCTATGAAGCCCAGCGTTACTTTAATGACATTCATCCATCCGCCTGATTTTGGCGCAGACTTCAACCACGACGGGAAAAGGGCAAACAAAGTGAAAGGGAGAGCCAAAGCGACAGCGAAACCAAACATGCCAACTGCCGGTGCAATCACACTTCCGGTAACGCTTACTTCGACCAACAGGAAACCAATAATGGGTCCCGTACAGGAAAAAGAAACCAATGCCAATGTGAATGCCATTAAAAAGATGCTGATCCAACCACTTGCCGCTTCAGCTTTACTGTCCGCCGCATTACTCCATTTGGAAGGCAAGGTGATTTCAAATGCACCGAAAAATGAAGCCGCAAATGCAATTAACATCAAGAAGAAAATAATGTTGAATATCGCATTGGTAGATAATGAATTTAGCGCATTAGCCCCGAATATCAACGTAACAGCCAAGCCGAGCGCCACGTAAATAAAAATAATGAAAATGCCGTACATAACAGCATCCCGAATGCCTTTCTTTTTATTATCGGAACGTTTTAGGAAAAAGCTGACTGTCATCGGTATAATGGGCCAAACGCAGGGTGTGAAGAGTGCTAAGAGACCACCAGCAAAACCGGCAAAGAAAATGTAAATCCACGTTCTGTCCTTTTGCGAAGTCGTTTCGCCGAAAGCTCTCAATTCATCAATAACAGGAGTCCAATAATCGTTTGCGACAGTTTGTTGAAGAACAGATGTCTCTGCTGTCTCTTGTGCCTTTACTGCATTTCCTTTTCCCGAAAAATGAATAGGGATTTCCATGGGAGGCAAACAGTTTTCGTCATTGCACGCTCCGTATTCCAAATAACCCTCAATATCGTAAGTTGCTTGGGTAATTTTTATCTTCTGCACAAATTGCCCGTTTTTCTCAAAATAGCGCACGTTCATTTCAAATATCTTATCGAACTTTGCAATCTCATTGCCACGAGGGGTTAGTATGCCTAACAGCTCGGCTCCTTCTATCTTATCAATATTGAACGTTGCTGCGATAGGTCCATCGGCTAAATCGGTAGAATACATGCGCCAACCCGCGTCTATGGTGGCTGTAAATAGTATTTCGGCTTCGTCGGCAGAAAGAGATTTCAATTCGGTTTCAAATTTCACCGGTTCGTATATTTGTGCATCCAGCCTGAAAACAACAGTCAGGAGGAGAATCGGCAACAGAGTGTATAGTTTCTTCATATATATATATAGGTTGTTCAGAGTTGATAATCCACACAAGCGCGACTTTCTCTTATTCCGGCTATAATCTTGCCGGCAGCAAGATGTTCGGGATGGGCGGCATAAGTTTTCACATCTTCCAATGAATCGAACTCACTATATAGAGCAATGCGCCAACTTTCTCCGGGATTTATGTTGAAGCCAACTTCTATTTTGCGGATAACGGATATTTTAGCCGGAAGGCTTTCAATAGTCTCTTTGAATTTAGTCATCAGACTAATTCTTTCATTTTGAGGAACGTCTTCTTTCAACTTAAATAGTACAATGTGCTTCACCATAAATTTGCTTATCTGATTAGTTTTATGTATATTTGTATATTGGAAATTATCAATCAAACACCCTTTGAATAAAGGAATAAGAGATAGTAACTCTTTATTTGGGGCTGAATCAATACCGATTGCAAAATTACGCGTTTTCATCAATAAATCTAAACACACACCAGTTAAAATATACGGACTTATGAAAAAACTTCTTTTGTTTTTCTTTTTGCTGCTATCTTTTGCAGCTTGCAGACACTCGCAATCAAACGAAAAAAAGGATACAGGTTACGATTTATCTCAAATAAAAGACAGCGGAGAGCTGGTAATTCTTACATTAAATGATGCTATGGCTTCGTATTTTATTTATCGTGAACAGGAAATGGGTTATCAATATGAAATCGGTCAATTGTTTGCAGCAAGTTTAGGGGTAAAGGCTCAGGTTAAAACTGTGAGAAATGTTTGGGAGCTATCACGGAAACTACTTGATGGCGAAGGGGATATTGCTATCTACAATCTTCCCATCATGATGGAGTTAAGAGACAGTTTGATATATTGCGGCGAAGAGAATGTTGCCTATCAAGTTATCGTGCAACAAAACAAAAAACCGATAGAAGATGTAACGGAACTTATCGGTAAGGATGTATATGTAACTCCCGGCAAGTATTACAACCGCCTCGTCAATCTAAACAATGAATTGGGCGGGGGTATCCAAATACATTGCGAAGATGGCGACAGCATCACCCCCGAACTTCTCATCTCTAAGGTCTCCAAAGGAGAAATAGAATATACTGTTTGTGATACTCGAACGGCACGACTGAATATGACTTATTTCCCCAATCTGAACACCAAACTGTCTATTAGTTTCGACCAGCGTTCCTCGTGGGCTGTACGCAGGAATACCCCGCTACTGGCTGAAGCTGCCAATGAATGGTATGAAAAGAACCGGACTTCTCCAGAATATCTTGCCATTACGAGAAGATATTTTGAATTGAAAAAGAATATTGCTTCTTCACCTATTCTTTCATTGGAGGAAGGGAAGATTTCCCACTTTGACGAAATATTCAAACGTCATGCGAAAGAAATCGGCTGGGATTGGCGGTTGTTAGCAGCGATTGCTTTTACGGAATCTAATTTTAATCCAGAGATCGTGTCGTGGGCGGGCGCCGTAGGTTTGATGCAGTTAATGCCCAGAACAGCCCGTGCTATGGGATTACTTGACGGTAAAGAAAACGATCCGGAAGAAAATGTTGCGGGAGCTGTAAGATATTTAGCTTCATTAGAAAAAAAATTTCAGAAGATTACTGACAAAGGAGAACGTCGTAATTTTATTCTTGCTTCGTATAATGCCGGAGCAGGGCATATATACGATGCAATGGCTTTGTCGGAGAAGTACGGAAGGAACAAATATGTATGGTTTAGTAATGTGGAGCATTATATGTTACTGAAAAGCAGTGAGGAATATTATGCTGACCCTGTGTGCAAAAATGGATACTTTCGAGGGATAGAGACGTATAACTTTGTACGTAAAGTCAATACGCAATATGATAGGTACAGAAAGGTGATAAAGATGTAAAAGAATTATAACTATTTTATATTATAGTACTCCTTACTTTGAATATTATATTACTTTTGCATAAGTTAATAGTACATACCCAATGAAAAAGATATTTCTATTTACTGCTATTGCATTGATTGTAGGATGTGGTAGCGTGTCGGCTCAGAGAGAAGCGGAGATTAAGTTTGATACATTGGCACACGACTTTGGGACTTTTTCCGAAAAAGAACCAGTAGTTTCATGCGAATTCAAGTTTACAAACGTGGGCAATATGCCTTTGGTTATTCATCAGGCGATAGCCTCGTGTGGATGTACTGTCCCCGAATATACCAAAGAACCAGTAATGCCGGGAAAAACAGGGGCGGTGCGGGTAACCTATGACGGGACGGGCAAAGTTCTGGGACATTTCAAGAAGTCAATAACTCTGCGTACCAACGGCAAAACGGAGATGCTACGTTTGTATATTGAAGGGGAAATGAAAGAGTAGGGCGAGTTCTTCCCACGCATCTGCTAATGCTTGCATGGAAGGAAACAATAAATTGGCTCCTGCCTCAATCAAAATACTGTCTGCTAATGGACCGGTATTAACAGCAATGGTAAAGATACCTGCTTTTACTCCGGCTTCCACACCCAGAGGAGCATTTTCTATTACAATTGCTTCATTTGCTTTTCGATTTCCCTTTGACAATGCCATCAAATAGGGTTCAGGGTTGGGTTTGCCATATTTTACATCGAAAGCAGTAACCATCAGTTCGGAGCAAAACATTCCGGGATAGTTCTCTTCCAATCGTCCCAGCAAAGAGCTTTGTCCTGATCCGGTAACTACCGAAGAGATTACTCCCGTAGCTTTTATTTTGCTTAATAACTCGTATGTTCCAGGCATGCGTTGTGCCAATGGGTGTTTGTTGAACTCAATGGTTTTCTCGTGATAAATAGCCTCTATCTCTTCCGGGGAGGCTTCACGGTTCCATTGACGTTTGTAAACGATATTGATAGTACCTGCTCCTGTGCGCCCTTCGTGCAAGTATGCCTCTTCACAACTCAAATCCAATCCGCGGGCTTTCATCGTTTTGTGCCAAGCATCGGCATGGTAAGGCATGGAGTCGAACAATACTCCGTCCATGTCGAAAAGAACTGATTTCAGTTTGATGTATGGGTATCCGGTTGCTTGCAGATAGTGTTTGACGGCTTGTTGAAACATACTTTTTCAGATATATGAATGTATATAATTAGCCACCTCTTCCATCAGCCATTTGGGGGTGGAAGTGGCTCCACAGATGCCGACGGAACGAATTTCATTATGAAGCAGGGAGATGTCTATCTCATCTGTACTGTCTATTAAATGAGAATTGGGATTAGCCTTTAAACATTCGTTGTATAACATTCTTCCGTTGGAGCTTTTCTTTCCGCTTACAAAGAATATCAAATCGTGCGAAACGGCGAAGTTCCGAATGTTGGGTATCCGGTTGCCCACTTGCCGGCAAATAGTGTCGTAGTACTCAAAAGAGACATGGGGTGATATGTGTTGCTGGATGTAGGCAACTATTTCTTTAAATTCTTCCAAAGATTTGGTGGTTTGCGAATATAACCGGATATTCTTATTGAAATTGAGTTTGCAAACTTCTTCCGGTTTCTCAATAACAATGGCTTCTCCTTTGGTTTGTCCTACTAATCCTAAGACTTCCGCATGACCATTTTTGCCGTAAATAACGATTTGCGTTTCGCCATAGCTTTGCAGGTATTTTTCTTTAATCTTGTTTTGCAAAAGAAGCACTACGGGACAGGTGGCATCAATGATTTCGATATTGTTCCGGCGGGCGATTTCGTAAGTTTCGGGCGGTTCGCCGTGTGCGCGAAGCAGGATTTTGACATTATGCAAGGCTTTGAATTCTTCATGATTGACGGTGATAAGCCCCATTGCTTTTAGTCGCTCCACCTCACAGCTGTTATGTACAATATCCCCCAAACAATAGAGTGTACCGCTTTTATTCAATTCTTCTTCGGCTTTGCGAATGGCGGTAACGACTCCGAAACAAAACCCCGACTCTTTGTCTGTCTCTATCCGAATCATGTTTTATAGTTGGATGGCTTTGCGATATTGTTCCAAAAGCCATTCTTTTTGTTCGGCGAGGGTCATTTGGGAGTTGTCGAGCAATATGGCATCATCGGCTTTGCGTAAGGGGCTTATTTCTCGATTCTGGTCAATGTAATCGCGTTCTTTCACATTCTTTAGAATATCGTCGAAATCGGCTCCCATACCTTTGGCTTTTAATTCATCATATCTGCGTTGCGCCCGTATCTCAGAAGAAGCAGTAACGAATATTTTTAATTCAGCATTAGGAAATACGGTGGTTCCAATGTCTCTTCCGTCCATAATAATACCTTTCTCTTCTCCAAATTCTTGTTGTTGGGCTACCATCGCTTGACGAACAATACTTAATGTGCTGATGGGACTGACTTTGGAAGAGACTTCCATTCCGCGAATTTTATCTTCTACGTTTACTCCGTTTAAGTAAGTGTTAGGATGTCGCGTTTCTGGATTCAAACGAAAAGTTATTTGAATATCTCCAAGGCTATGTTTTAACCTTTCTTCGTCTATTTTATCATTTTGAATAATGCTGTTTTCTATACTATAAAGAGTAACAGCACGGTACATAGCCCCACTATCAATGTAGATATATCCGATTTCTTTGGCTACGTCTTTAGCCATAGTGCTTTTGCCACAAGAAGAAAAACCATCAACTGCTATCGTTATTTTTTTCATTTACACATGAATTTATAGAACAAATGTAGCTATTGTTTGCGGAATTTCTTTTCTTGTCGGCGACTTTTGCCGTAAATTTGGTGTTTTCGAGATAATAAAAACATTACATCATGCGCAAATTAAAAATAACCGAACTGAATAGGATAAGCCCGGAAGAGTTTAAGAAAGTGGAGAAACTTCCTTTGATAGTGATATTGGACGACGTTCGCAGTTTGCATAATATCGGTTCTGTGTTCCGTACGTCGGATGCTTTTCGTGTAGAATCTGTTTATTTATGTGGAATTACGGCTGTTCCTCCACATCCCGATATACACAAAACAGCTTTAGGGGCTGAATATACAGTTGATTGGAAGTACATGAAAAATGCACTCGATGCTGTGGAAGAACTTACGCAAAGCGGATATATTGTTTACTCCGTAGAACAAGCTAAAGGCAGTGTAATGCTTGATGAATTGAGCTTAGATAAGAGTAAGAAATATGCCATTGTGCTGGGTAATGAAGTAAAGGGGGTACAACAAGAGGTGGTAGACCATTCACACGGGTGCATTGAAATTCCACAATACGGCACGAAACATTCATTGAATGTTTCTGTAGCTGCAGGAATTGTTATTTGGGATTTTTTTAGAGAATTAAAGAAATAATGTTACTTTCAAAAAAAAGAGTACATTTGCATTTGTAAAAAATAATTTGATTATCCGCAATAATTCCACTTAGGTGGAATTATTGAAGTAGGTCAGGTTAGAGGGCTTTGGGGAACCAGAGCAGCAGTTAATGAGTGAGAGGTGTAAACGACACACCATAGTTCTCAAAGGTGGGAAGTAAAAGAAGAAAGAGAAGAGATAGAACCCAAACTTTCATTCTGGAAGAAAACAAGAAAAAATTACATTTATAAATTTTAAATTATGAAGAAAATAATATTATTAATTGTATTAACCATTTTATGTGTTTCGGGTACATTTGCTCAAGAAGGTGAAAAATCGGTAGGAGTTAGTTTAGGTAGTGGAAGTACCGTTGGTGGAATAATGCTAGGTGTGAGAGGTAATTACAATGTCACTGATGATATTGCTATAACACCAAGTATGAATTATTTCGTTAAAAAACATAATATAAGACAGCTTGAAACGAATATTGATTGTCATTACTTATTACCTAACATTCGTGAAGAATTTGAAATTTATCCACTTTTAGGTCTTAATTATACCCTAGTGAATATGAAATCTTTTTCTAAAGAAAATTATGATTTGGATTACGGAAATTTAGGAAATGATGATAAAACTTTTTATCATCGAATAGGTATAAATTTGGGTGGAGGTATTCATTATTTTTTAAGAGAAAATATGTTTGTCGGTACGGAATATAAATACGTTATTATAGGAGATTTTCACCAAGCTGTTATTTCTTTAAATTTAAACGTATTTTTTTAAGAAGAGAATAAAGTTCTGAGGTATAAACGACACACCATAGGATGCTTCACAAGTCCCATGCAACTGTGGTTATTAGAATGAAAGTCGATACTTAACAGGATGAAGACAGAATCGAAATAACTGAACGACCTCATTAGCAATCTCGATGTGAATCAACTGTTTTTAAATTTAAAAGTTTGAAAATGTGATGGTGGGAGTTATCCATCCTAAAAAAACAAAAAGACTTATAATGGTGAGATACGTTCCTACATCACCAGAGTAAGTTAAATTATTTAGTGGGATGATTGCGGATAATCATAAAAAATAACATATATATACTTTTTTAATGGAAGCAATTGTATTTGGTGTTGTATTTAGTTTTAGTACGCTTGAATTAATTTTATTGTCTTATCTGGGTGTTCTTTGGTTAATCCAACTTATCTATTATTTTGCCCTTTATAATAAGATACTTAAACGTAAAGCTGCCATTAGAAAAGGAAAGATCCGGTTTACAGACGAATTACCTCCGTTATCGGTTGTTATATATATAAAAGATAGCAGGGAGGAAGTGCTGCACGAGTTTCTACTTCCAGTATTGGAACAAGATTATCCTGAATTTGAAGTGATAGTAGTTAATGATGCTCCCGACCATGGCGAAGAATTGTTACTGTTGATGCAAAAGCAATACCCACATTTGCATTATACGTTTATACCGAGTAGCGCCCGTCGCATCAGTCGCAAGAAGTTGGCACTCACGTTGGGAGCTAAAGCGGGGAAATATGAATGGTTGGTGTTTACCGAAGCCAATTGTTATCCTGCCGATAAGAATTGGTTACGGTTGATGGCGCGCAATTTCACTTCCGGGACACAGGTTGTGCTAGGATACAGTAATTTTCAATATAAAAACGGTTGGGCACACAAATACAGATCTTTTGATTTATTGTTCAATTCATTACGTTATTTGGGCTTTGCACTTGCGGGTAAACCATATATGGGGATTGGGCGTAACATGGCTTATCGCAAAGAATTGTTTTTTAAACAGAAAGGCTTTTCGTCTCACTTGAATTTGGACAGAGGAGACGATGATTTGTTTATCAATCAAATTGCTACAAAGTCAAATACTCGGGTTGAAGTCGATGCCCGCGCCATTATCCGTATGCAACCCTTAACCCTTGATAAGGATTGGGATGAAGAAAAAATGACTTATGCTGTTACGTCGAGGTATTTTCGAGGTTCACAGCGATTGCTATTGTGGTTTGAAACATTCTCACGATTACTTTTTCATGCAGTTTGTGCGAGTATCACGATATTTTTTCTGTTAAACCAATATTGGTATGCCGTAGGCGCTGCTACGTTACTATGGCTAATAAGGTATATAGTACAGGCGATTATTATTAATAGAACATCAATAGCACTGGGTGATAAAAGACAATATTACTTTACGTTGCCTATATTTGACATATGGTTGCCGTTTCAAACATTAAAATTTAAGATATATCAAATGTATAGAGGGAAGGGGTATTTTATGAAGAGGACGTGATAAACCTTTTGAAATAGTGAGGTTTTAGGCAGTGTGATAGAGCAAATTATTCCCCCCCTAAAAATTCGTTGATACAAAAAGCCATAGGTATGCCCGATGCTTACAAAGCAGATTAATGTTCTATGCAACGCAACAAAGTCAATGCACTAAGGGTATTCTAATTATTAGTATAACACTAAAAAACCCCGTAAGAACCGTTCATAGCTCCCGTAAGAACGCTTCATATTCCAGTATGCGTAGTTCATAATCACAGTATGAATCGTTCATAATTCCGGTAAGAACGGTTCATAATTCAAGGAGTTTACTTTGCCCAGTTAGTAGCGAAGTCCGCATGGGCGTTAGGGATAGCAGCGAAAATGCTTTTTGGGGTGTATTTCAGCCCAAAAAGCATTGTAGCGTATAGCCCGACCCCGGCAGGGAAAACGCCCTAATTAGTATCTTTATATGCCGTTTTCTGTTTCGAGATAGGAGGCTTTTGTGATTCCTTATCCCGAACTCAAGTTACTTTTTCTTCTGGCTGAATAACCATTCCATGAAATCCGGATAATTGAACGCTGATGTCCAACTGTTATGTTCATAGCTGGGAAACTCAATATATTCCGCTTGAATACCGTGAGCCTTTAATGTTTTGTAAGCAGTGCGCGAACCTTCCACCGGAACGGTTTTATCGGCATCTCCATGAAAGATGCGAAAGCTCACGCCTTTAGCATTTACTAACCGTTTGGGGTTTACCGACCCGCAAATGGGGATAGCTGCCGCGAACAGTTCGGGATAACGGCAAACCATGTCAAATGTACCCATTCCGCCCATCGAAAGCCCCATAATATAAATACGCGTTTTGTCCACTTGCGGCATAGCAAGGTATGTATCCAATAGCTCTTTCAGAGATTTGGTTAGCGGGGTAGCCTCTTCTATTGCCATGTTGTCCGGTATGAGAGAGACGGGACGGCTTGAATAGCCCCAATACTCCTTTATCGAACATTGTGGGGAGATGACGAAAGCCGGATATTGCTCACGGTTTACCGGATTTAAAAACATCTGTCCGCCGTGCGTCAATTGCTTTTCATTGTCCGTTCCGCGTTCCCCGCTTCCATGCAGGAAAATAATTACCGGATATTGCTTTGACTCGTTTTTTATCTCTGGGGATAGCAGGCGATAGCGCAAAGTATCACCGGAAAGGGAAACAAAAACTTTCTTTTCGTAGCTGTCGTAATTGCTAGGATACGCATCCTGCGCGTAAACGGAGGGGGTTGTAACCAGCAAACAGACCGCCAAGCAATAAAATAATCGTAGTGCTTTCATTGTAATATTTGGTATTAATAGTTCGCTTAATTGATGCCTCAAATGTATTAAAAAAGCGGAGTAAAACAATTCTGATGCCGTAGCGTATTTACAAAAAATCTTTCATCAAAGCCGTATCGCCGGGGAGCACTCCTTTGTGTTTAGTGATTTTGCGTAATGGGCGATTCCGTACTTTTCCCTACATTTGCGGTATGAATTTGAATGGAACAAAGATTCCCGTATTCCGTTATACATTGATAAGATGAAAAGAATTTCACTATGTTTTATTTGCTGCCTTGCCTTGTGCAAGGTACCGGCTTTGTATGCACAATCGCCCTCTTTCGATAAGCTTTGGAAAGAGGTAGAAAAGGCGGAAAAGAAAAGCCTGCCCCAAACTGTTGTCAAACTGACGGACGACATATTCCGTAAAGCAGAAGCGGAAAGGAATTCGCCGCAAATGCTAAAAGCATACACCTGGCGGACGAAATATCAAGAGAGCCTTATGCCGGATAGTTTCTATGTGCATCTCGCTGCGTGGGAACGTTGGACGGATACGGCTGCCGAACCACTAGACCGCGCCGTATTACATTCCCTCGTTGCCGAAATGTATGCCGATTACGCCATTGCCAACGGTTGGCAACTGCGCGGGAGTACAGCCCTTGACGATGAACTATCCGCAGACATTCGCGAGTGGAGCAGTAATCTGTTTGTGCAAAAGGTGTTGGAGCATACCCGCGCGGCTTTGCAGGATTCTTTGCTGCTGCTGAATACGTCTTCCAAAACGTACATCCCTTTTGCAGAAACGGGTGAAACGAGCAGCTATTATGGGCATGATATGTATCACCTGTTGGCTTTGCGCGGAACGAAAGCATTGAGGAACATTTCTTCCTTGTCTGATAAAGATTCGGTGGTTACAGCCGAAGCATCTGCCATTTTCCACAAAATGATTGATACTTACCGGAAAAGAAACAACCGGAATGCGGTGGTACTCGCCACATTGGACAGCCTGAATTGGAACGGGAGGGAGGTGTCCGAAGAACAGTTGGATAAATTAATTGCCGAATACGGCAACCAAGAGGTATGCGCGGAAGTCTATCTGGCAAAAGCGCAATACGCCAACCGGAACCGGAAATATACGGATGCACTCCGAATATGCAACGAAGCCATAGCCAAATACCCCAAATACAAACGCGCCAATGCGCTGGAAAATTTAAAGCAAGAGATACTGAATCCGCATTTGACCGTAAATACAAGTAACCAAACGTACCCCAATGCAGAATTGGCTTTAACGGTGAATTACCGTAATCTTGACGGCTTCACGGTGGAATTTCACAAGGTAAATTTGCCGGCTCTTTCACCCAAGTTGAAAGTGCAGCCGGATAAGGCTTTTTATAAAAAGTATTGCCGGAAGGTGGGTTCACAGCATTTGTCATTGCCTCGTCCGGAGGGATATTCGTATCAAGATACCATCCTTACTGTGAAAGCTCCGCAAACAGGAGTTTATCTCATGCGGATTGTTGCCGGCAAAACGGGAGTTGTCGTTGAAAACCTGCTTTACATCACCGGCTTTAAGGTGCTTACCTGCGCCATACCCGACAACCAATACGAAGCCGCCGTTCTTGATGCCGAAAGCGGAAAACCCGTGCCAGATGCTCTTGTCCGCCTCTTCACAGAAAAGAAAGGAGAACTTGTGGAAGTAAAAGCCCTGCTTACGGACAAAGACGGAAAGGTGCGTTTCCCTCGAATGAATGAGAGCGATTACGCAGGTTATACCGTAGAAAAGAATGAAGATACGGATATGCCTCTGCAACGTATCGAAATTTCTTATGTTCTCAATGAAAGCGTAATCGATTCACCGCAGATGATACTGCTAACTGACCGTGCGCTGTATCGTCCGGGACAAACCGTTTATGTAAAAGGCATCGCTTACCGTTCGCAAACCGATACGGCAAACGTCATTGCGGGAAAGAATTATACGCTTAGCCTCACGGATGCCAACCGGCGCAAAATAGGAGAAAAGGAAGTCCGCACCAATGAATTTGGTTCTTTTACCGCCGAGTTCGTGCTGCCTTCCGGTGGTTTGAACGGGGAGTATTATTTGAAAACAAAAGAGGGAAGCGCGTCCATTCGCGTGGAAGAGTACAAACGTCCGACTTTCGACATCGTTTTTGCTCCGCAAGAAGGGGTGTACCAGTTGGGAGATTCCTTGCGGGTAAAGGGTACGGTAAAGACGTACAGCGGTGTGCCGATTCAGGAAGCGTCTGTGAAATATACCGTTACTCGCCGTTCATATACTTGGCTGAGGCTATTTAATAATGATGACACACTCCTTGCCTCCGGTAGCGTCATGCCGGACGAAGCGGGCGAATTTGCCGTTCCGTTGTTGTTAAAAGGAGAGAAGGCAGCGAACTCTTTCTTCACATACCAAATAGAAGCTACCGTTACTAATGTGGTGGGTGAAACGCAGACATCAGCAATGAGTATCGCCGCAGGAAACCGTTCCTTACTGCTTTCGGCAAAGATAGACAAATTGATTTGCAAAGAAAACGCCGGGAGTGTTGTCTTTTCAGCGGTCAACCTAATGGATATGCCTGTGAATGTGCCGGGTGAATATAAACTGTTCCCGATAGCTGCAACAAATAGCCCTGCTTATGCCGGTACGTTTGTTTCCAACGTTGAAACGTCCCTTTCTGCATGGCAATCCCTGCCTTCGGGAGCTTACAAATTGATGGTTTCGGCAACAGACGAACAGGGACGCAAAGCGGATTATGAGCAAGAGGTAGTTCTCTTTTCAATCAATGATACTCATCCGCCTGTGGATACAAAGATATGGTACTATCCTGTTAACACTACGTTTGATGCTTCGCACCCCGCCTCTTTCCTTTTCGGTACTTCGGAAAAAGATGCCTATATACTGACGGACATCCGTTGCGGAAATCGCCGGTTGGAAAGCAATGTTTTGCATTTGTCGGATTCGGTGATGCGTTTTCATTATCCTTATGAGGAAGAATACGGCGACGGGCTGGTTCTCTCGTTCTGTTTCGTAAAAGCAGGTCAGCTCTACCGACAACAGCTCAGCTTGGAGAAGAAGCTACCGGAAAAGGAATTGAAGATTACCCGCGAAGTGTTTCGCGACAATCTCCGTCCCGGGCAGAAGGAAGAATGGAGATTTACAGTAAAGACTCCGCAAGGGTTGCCCGCAGAGGCGGAAATGCTAACCTTCATGTACGATGCTTCGCTGGACAAGATTTGGAAAAACAATAACCGGACATTCCAAGTGCA
>SNRY01000197.1_pt1 | contig 22408 bp, 14 predicted proteins | sample 4693421 | NCBI WGS metagenome assembly SNRY01 (sample SAMN11003215, study PRJNA524138) | termite gut metagenome | isolation source: Bacteroidetes bacterial symbionts from single cell of protist host amplifed... | host: Streblomastix strix ... | reverse complement strand
GGGGTCAGGATTGAGCGAAGCATGAAAGACAACCTTCTCCGTTTTGTTATTCACTGCCAGATAGGGATAAAACGAATCCATGCAATCACGGATGGAGAATTTTCCATCGGGAGAATCAAACATCTTCTGGCGATACAGCACCTCCGCCTGATTCTCCTCCACCTTGATTTGGTTGTAACTCAGTACCCCGAAAACCGATTTTCCCGAACTTATCTTGGCAAGCATCTTTCTTTGAGTTGAGCGGTTAAACGTTCTATTTCCAGCTTACTCAAGGCAAATTCCCGTGTAGGTTCCTCGACAATTTTCATCATCAAACAAGCTTTTTGCTCTCCAAAATTGCGAATCAAGGCATGAAAGACCTGATTGTAATTCGTCTTGATTGCCCTGAACTGTTCAAAAAAACCGGATAATAATATCACATAATCTAAAACAGATTTGTCCACAGTAACAATCTTTACCGGATTATTCAGTACACAATCCGCCATAAAGCGAGACATGCTTTTCATCCCTGACCTCCGAAAGAGTAACAGAAATCTCTCGTTATCCACCTTGTTCAAGCGTATCATATAGCGATATTCCTGCTTATCCGCTTTCGGCTTACGTCCTCGTTTGGACTTACTCTTGTCCTCTTCTTTGGACTTTCCATTACCGGAGAAAGTCCCATTACCAACATTTTCAATGTTCATTACTCGTTTCTTTTTTAAAAAGGTTCGACTTGGGAGAACCGCCCCCAAACCCGCAGTTTGGGCAAGAAGAGTTTTGGGCAGAAAAAAATGGAATTTTTTGCTGACGAAAACACTTCTTGCTATTGTCTGATGACAATAAAATCCGCCACGATTGACGGACATTATCAGTAAGCGGAACGGTTACCCGTTATTTCAGGAATAGTATCTGAAACATCGGATGTTTCAGATCATTTCTCATTCCCATTTCACAAAATTAAATGATGTTTTGGCTATAACACAGCCTGATAAGCGGACAGTAGCAGACAGTTAACGCCATCTAACGCCAAGAAAAAAAACTGCTGTTTTTCTTAGCTTTCTTTGTATGGAGAAAAGCAGCCATACGCAGATAAAAACAGTGATAACAGCCCGCTTGCGTGCAGATAAGCGGGGATAGATAATCAGATGCAGAGGTAAATGGCAATAACATTAAAAACATTTCAATATGAAGGAAAATAACAGTACAGACAGAAAAGCGGGCAGCAATGCCGGAGTGAGGATTGACACGGGCGCATTTATCCGCCAAGTATCGGTGGCAGGCAGCGATGGAGATATACCCAAATTCATATCTCCTGCCCCTCAAGGGGAAACAATAAGTGAAGAGGCTAAACCCCTTGAAGAAAAACCGGCGAAAAGAGAAAGAGGAGAGGTAGGAGTGGTAGGAGCGGCAGATTATGAAGGTGTATTCCTCACCCGGAACGAACTGCGTAACCGGCAAGGCTTGTATATCGACAGGGACAATTACGAGATACTCCAAACCCTTGTCCGTTCTGTTCGTAGCCGTCGGCTTAGTGTAAGCGGACTGGTGGATAACATCGTCAGGCATCATATCGAACGCTACGCAGAGGATATTAACCGGATTTATGAAGAAAATATCCGCAAGCCTATAAAAAGCAGAGAGTAATCAATTTGATAGTAACCATTTTAGTATGAACCATTTAATAAAAATCAGTATGAACGATTCCACGAATCATCAAGAAAAAAATCCTGTGTATATATCCTTTTGTACACAAAAGGGAGGCGCAGGCAAATCGGTCTTTACCACACTGGCGGCAAGTTACCTGCATTACGAAAAAGGATATGATGTAGCCGTCATCGACTGCGACTACCCGCAGTGGAGTATCCACAAGATGCGCAAACGGGAAGCGGAACAGTTGCAGGCGAATGTTTTCTATCAGAGGAAAGCGGAAGTTTTATTCCAAAAATTGAATAAACCGGCTTATCCCGTTGTCCCTTCCATGCCTGAAAAAGCAATGGCAAGGGTCAGTGAGTTTCTAACAAGTGAATCCCAGCGGTACGACCTTGTACTCTTTGACCTGCCCGGAACGGTGAATAACGAGAGTGTGGTTGAAATCCTCTTCCATATGGATTACCTCTTTATTCCGGTAATGACCTCGCGCATCAATATGGAAAGCACCCTGCCCTTTATTATTTCCATTCATGAGATGATAACCATAAATCCCGGAATAAGACTCAAAAGCATTCATCCCTTTTGGAACAGGATGACGGGAAAGGAGAAGCAGGAGTTGTTTAATTATTATGAAAAAGCCATTTGCGAATTGGGCGTTTCCATTATGCAAACCCGTATCCCGCAAAGTGTGAGATACGATAGGGAGCAATCCATCGGGGGAAGCGACTGCCTTTTTCTTTCAACGATATTCCCATCTGACAAATCTCTTTTAAAGGGTAGCCATTGGGACATTTTCATGGATGAGCTGCTTCCAATTCTGTAAACTCTAAGCATCATGGAAAAGTTTGGAGCATTTATGCTAGTGGTAGCTTGTCTTTTCATGGCATGCCTGAACCTGTGGAACTTGTTTAAGGAATGGTTTGATAGTAAATACCAACCAAGGAATGAAAATAAAGATTCTTCTTCTGAAAAAGTAGGAGAGCAAAATGACGGGATTGATAAACACATCTATATCTATAAAGACAAGCTCAAAGAGAAAGATAAAGGTATGGATGTAAAGAATGAGTTTGCCGACCCCAAGCAAAATGAGCCGTTTCTGTCTATTGATATGGAAAAAGAATATCCTCCCAATATCAATCAGGTACACATGGAAGAAGAAACGGTTCTTTTGGAAACGAGATCAAGGGGAAAAGAGCATCCAGAAAGCTTCGACAGCGGTACAACAATGGATGAATTTGAACTGGTCGCCAAAGCGCTCAGGGGAAAACCCATAAACAAGAGGGAAGAAGCACAAGCCGGGCATATTATCACCAAGATTGCCGGGACGGAACTTTTCAAGCAGTTCACCCTGCGAGTTCGCGGTGCGCAAGAGAGGGCAGAGGCTATCCTGAACCGGTTGGATAACGAGGATTCCAAGGAGGAGGATTTCAGCAATTTCGATATTAGCAAATATATACGTGTGTAACCACCTAAAAGATAAGTCATGGAAATAACAGCCATCGAAAAGAAAACCTTTGAGCAAATGAAACAGCGTTTTGAAAACTTTGCCAAACAGGTGAAAACCCTTTGCGGGGAGAATCAAGACAAAGAGAAATGGCTTACGGGTAACGACATCTGCCGACTTCTGCATATATCGCCCAGAACCCTGCAAGCCTATCGGGACAACGGAACGTTGCCATATTCGCAAATCGGACGCAAATATTATTACAAGGCATCTGATATTGAGCGGTTTACCGGTCAATCACAAATAAAACACAAATAAAAAAGACGGTCATGGAAATATTCAATAGCAAATCAAGCGAAGTTGTTTCTTTTTTCACCGGATTGGATGAAATGTTGGATAGTATCGGTCAAGCCTTGAAAAATCGCACTCCACACTTGAATGGTGAAAAGTTCCTGACAAACAGGGATGTTTGCAAAATGTTATATATTTCTTCCCGGACATTACAGGATTGGCGGAATAACGGTATTGTTCCGTATATTCAGATAAAAGGAAAGATTATCTACCGGGAATCGGAGATTTTGAAGTGGTTGGACAAAATGAAGGCATTGTAAACCAAATAAGTGTCTATATAAACAAAGAAAAACTACAAGATTTTATCCTGTAGTTTTTCTCTTTTCAGGGTTTCATGGCAAGTCTATTTCGCCAATTCATATTTTCCCTCAATCCGTTTGGCTAAATGGGTCATGTCTTCGTTGATTTTCGTGCGGGTTACTTTGGCGTAAATCTGAGTAGTGGTGATATCCTGATGCCCCAGCATCTGACTAAGGGTTTCAATGGGAACACCTTGCGAAAGGCAAACCGTTGTGGCGAAAGTGTGTCGGCTCATGTGGAAGGTCAGCCGCTTGTCGATACCGGCGGCTTGGGCGATTTTCTTGAGTTGAATGTCCGTGTTTTCCAATGTCCGCAGTTTGAATACTATCCCGTTCTCACCCGCAAAGGCTGTGTTTTTATACTTCTCAAGGATGCGTACAGGGATGTCTAACAAAGGGATGCAGGATGCTGTTCCCGTCTTTTGGCGGTTTAAGACAATCCACAGGCTACCGTCCGCCTGTCTTTGGATATTCTCATACCGCAAATTTCTCAAGTCCGCGTATGCGATGCCCGTGAAGGTTGAAAACAGGAACATATCACGCACAAAATTAGCTGTCGCCCGCTTCATCTGTACCCGCATGAGCCTCTCTATCTCATCCATGGACAGCCAGCGGCGTTTGACGGTTATCTTCTCGGGACGGTAATCAAAGAACGGGTCTTGACGGATGAAGCCTTTATTCAATGCTCTCTTGATAGTTGTCCGCAAGGGTTTCATATTTGTATTAACAGTTCTCGGAGCCATTTGCAGGTCAATTTTCAGGTAGTAGGCGTAGGCTTCTATGAAAGCAAAATCAACCTGCCCGAGTGGAATGTCCGGTGCTCCGTATTTATCCCGAAGGAAATCTTTCAGATGCCGGTAAGCCACGGCGTATTTTACGTATGTGGAGGAGGTAACAAGGATGCCCACAGCCTGTTTCTTTTCTTCAACCAAAGCGGCAAACTCCTGTATTAGAGTATTATTCTGTTTGAGTTCGCTTCCCTTCAAGGCATTTTTCAGGGATTCGGCGGTAAGGTAGCCTCTCATTTCAAGCAATGCCTTATAGTGTCGGGCAATTTCGGATTTATAGCTCTCTATCTGTTTGTTGATGCCTGTTTCCTCTGCGGACTTTTCCGTGGCTAAACCTCTTCCTGCATCCCACCCTTGGGGTAGAACATCTAAACCGGTGCTGAAGGCTGTGCTTTCTCCGTCCACACTGATGCGTCCCATGATGGGACACTTGCCGGATTTCTTCATTTTACTCCTGTGGAGGTAAAACAAAATGCTGAAGGTACTTCTGTTATTTGTATTGCTTGGCATAATCTTTAACTTTTGATTGTTCTGTTTTTCTGATTATTTCAAGCGGGTAAATCTGCCTGCAAGGCGCAGGGAGAGCTGTTTCATATCGTTTCCAATTTTCTCAGGGTTGAGATGCGCATAACGCTGAGTGGTATGAATACTCTTGTGTCCCATCATCCGGCTCAGGCTTTCTATGGGAACACCCTGCGAGAGGCAGACCTGAGAGGCAAACGTATGACGCGACATGTGAAAAGTCAAGGTTCTGTTTATACCGCATTTCTTTGCCACTTTTTTCAAACCTACATTGACCTGTCCCAAACTCATGGGCGGGAAAACATTGCCGCCCGTGGCAAGTCCCCTGTAACGTTCCATGATTTGAACGGGGATATTCAGCAGTTTGACATGGAAGGTTGTCCCTGTCTTCTGTCGGTCGGTTGAAATCCACCGGCTACCGTCCTCTTCGGTGAGAATATCCTTCCAAGACAGTTTTTTTAGGTCGGCGTAGGATATGCCCGTGAACGTGGAGAAGATAAACAGGTCCCGGATAAAACTTTGGGTAGGGGACTGGATAGGTGTAGAAATAAGCCGGTGAAGTTCTTCAGGAGAGAGTGAGCGGTTTTGAACTTGAGGTTTCTCCACTCCAAAACCTTCAAAGGGTGGGCGGGAGATGAAATTCCGGTGCAAAGCTTGGCGGATTACCTTGTTTAGCAAGACGATTCTGGCTCTGACTGTTCCCGGTTTCATCTTGCGTTTTACCCGAAGATAATAGTTGAATGCTTCGATAAAGGGCAAATCCAGTTCACTCAGGGGAATATCTTCCATCTGATATTTTTCTCGAAGGAAGGATTTGAGTTGTTTATGGAGCACTTCGTGCTGTATGTAGGTGGAAGCTGCACGGTCAATACCGATGCGGGAATGAAATTCCCGCATTATTTCTTCAAAGAGAGCTATCAGGGTTTTCTGCGAAGAGGCAATCCCCTGAAAGGCATTCTTCACTTGGGAGGCTGTTACCTTTCCGGTACGTTCCAGAATTTCCCTGTAATGCGTGTGGATACTGAGATTGATTTTGTTAAGCTCACGGTTCAGGGAGGTAGCTGCATGGCTTTTGCCTGCCACCCGTCCTGATTTGACATGCCAGAGGCGTTCCTCAACTTTCAGCTTGGTGCTGAATTGGGCAAGGGTTTTACCGATAATGATTTTCCCCACTATCGGATACGCCGGATTGAAATTTGCGGTAACTCTTTCTTTACTTTGTTCTCTTTTCAGGTAGAATGACACCTTTAATTCTGTGTTCATTTTTGCTCACATTTTAAGTTATAAAATTACTTCTTTGTGAGTTATTTGAATCCTGTAATCAGCAGACAAGCAGCGTCAAAACACGCCATTTAATGACACCCGTCTGCTCTGTTTTGCTCCCTCAAAATGGGTAACGGTTTGGAAACGGAACTTCTGCTTTGATATGCCCAAATCGGCATTTTACCCGCTCGGCAATAGAAGACAGAAGAAGACAACTAATCCTGACTGTCAATCGTTTACCCTGTTTTTCTCTCCTTTTCACTTTCTGCTGCCTGTTTTTTGAGTGCCTCAAAATATTTTCAGTACCTGAAAATCACTTGCCCCCATGCTTCATGCAGGGGGAGAAAAAAAACGCTTCCGAAGTCTGCGTTTTTAACAGAATATTCGATTGTAGCGGCTTGTAGCGACAAGCAAAGCTTTTTAAGGGATAACCACTAAAATCCAAAAATATGACAACAGAAAACCAACATTTAAACAAACCTTTATCGGCTATACCTCACGTAACTGTTTTCGTTAACAATCCAGATATGTTAAATAATAAAAATGCCATTATACTACAAGAAAAATCGTATTTTCGCATACGCGAAAAATCATTCATATCGACATGGATGCTTTTTATGCCTCTGTGGAACAGCGAGACAATGAAGCTTTGCGTGGGAAACCGGTAGCAATAGGTTACTCCGAAGCGCGGGGCGTGGTTGCCACAGCCAGTTATGAGGCACGTAAATTCGGCGTTCATTCCGCTATGCCTTCTCTGACCGCAAGAAACAAATGTCCGCAATTGATTTTTGTTCCACCTCGTTTTGAGATATATCACGAAGTCTCTACGCAAATCAGGGAAATCTTTCTGGAATACACCGATTTAGTTGAACCCCTGTCTTTGGATGAGGCGTTTTTGGATGTTACCATTAATCACAAAAACAATCCCTCTGTCGGCTTAATAGCAAAGGAAATTCAACAAAGAATTTTTGAAAAGACCCGATTACGGGCATCTGCCGGAGTATCTGTCAATAAGTTCCTCGCAAAAATCGCATCCGATTGGAAGAAACCGAATGGTTTTTTCGTTATTCCTCCTGAAGAAGCGGAAAGATTTGCTGAAAATCTGAAAATCGAACAGTTCTACGGCGTAGGAAAAGTAACCGCACAAAAGATGCATGAAAACCATATTTTTACCGGATACGATTTGAAGCAATGTTCGGGGGCGGAACTCGTCAAGCTGTTTGGAAAAGCCGGACACAGCCTCTATCTCAATGCGCGGGGAATTGATGAGCGGGAAGTAGAACCGAATCGGATTACCAAATCCATCAGTAATGAAACCACGTTTCTACAAGATAAAACCAATCGCACCCTGTTAACTGTGGAGTTGTATCATTTAGCCAAAGAAGTAATGGAACGTACGAATGAAGAAAAATTTTATAGCAAAACCATTACCATTAAAGTGAAATATGCCGATTTTAAAATCATTACCCTAAGTTTTGTGACTACTTTGTAGCCATCGTACATAGAAAAAGGCATAGATTCCCTCTCTCCTCTTCTCTCTAGCATCATTGGATGCTCTAGTTTGACCAAAAGCTAGATGTTAGATAGCAAAGGATATTACCCATTGTTCAATACGGTTTTTACATTGAGTTTTTGAGGTTCATTTCCAGAAGTGCACCTTCTATGCCTCCTGCAAAGAGTGCTTTGTAAAAATAGAAGGTCTCTCTACTATAACCTAAAGATATACAAGCTAAAGATATATTACCTAATTCTTCTGCTAATCCTAGCAAGCCTAATCTACTTTTGATTAATTTTGTTTCTACATTCATCTCTGAAAATTGTTAAAGAGTTAAACTTGTTTTATTTATACAATGCAAATCTAATATGTTTGTCCTTTAACTGTCAGATTAAATCGAAACTATTTTATTTATTGCAACCATCTCGCTCATCAATCATAGCTCCAATATCAAAATGAAGTAATTCAGATAGTTCATCTTTATGAGATAACATTGGATGATAAAGATGAAAATATGCACGACCAATAGCTCCTCTAAATAAAATTAATTTTGGTTTTTTGATACCACATTTTAGTATATGTTCTACTGATATTCCTGGATAAGGATCTATATAATATATTTCCTCAATTCCTAGTTGATAAGCTTTTTTTGCACATAATTCACAAGGACTTGCAGTTGTAAATAATTTTCCACCAGTTAAACTAATACCACCATATTTTGCAATTTGAAGAAATGCATTTTCTTCTGCGTGTAAAGAACGAGTATGCACCTGGTTCTTTTTTAATTCCGTATAATTTTGAAAATCCTTAAAGCAATAAGAAAAGTTTCGACCTTTTAAATTGAAATAATTATTACTGACTTTATTTTTAATTTCCGAAAGGGTTTTTCTAAATTCATTATTATTCAACTCATACTGACTATAGGCTTCCCCTTCTTTTTTATTATATAAATTATCGAAATTTCGCAACAAACATGGAGTTTGGCCTTCAGGTGTATTGTTCCAACCAATTGATTTTACAGAAAAATTCTTATCTGTGACAGCAGCTCCCACTTGTCTAGATAAACAACTTGAATTAATTTTTGCTGAATAAGCTATCTGCATAACCCGTTCAATCCGGGTTGGTTGAACTATTCCTGGATGAGTAATTAAGCTAACATAATGAACTAATTGCTTTTTCATTTCATTCAAATTTCTGTCTTTTAATTGTGGATTATTAATATGTATATCAGATAACTCTATACAATGTTGTATGTTTTGTTGTCCAAATGAATCAACTATTTTTTTCTTCTCAGGGTATTCTTTTTCGTCAAGTTCATTTCTTGTTTCAAGGGTAAATCCTAAATTTTCTAATCTAGTAATTCTATCTTCTTCTTCTACATTTATTGATAATGTATAAAAAGCAGAATATCTCTCTCTGAAATACAATATTTCATAAGGATTCCTTAAAGCGTCAATCACTACGTATGTAGTCATATTTTCATCGTTATGATAATCACGTAGAAATTTCACACATAAATTAATATATTTTGCAATTAAAGATGGATTTATATCTATATTGTCTTTTTCCCCATGAATTGCTTTCCCGTAAAAACGGATATTATCTCCCCATTGTTGATATTCCTTATAAGAATTACATTTTTTGTTTTCATGAAGATATTCTTTAATTTTTGTTGTAAAATCGTGTAACTCTAAAAAAAGAAATCTATGAGTTTCTTTCTTTTGCTGATCAAAAACCTTTTTCATAGAAACAATAACTTCATCTGTAATAGATATTTTAAAACGCTCAAGTTCATTCTTAAATGAATCAAAAAAACCAGTAATATTTAATTTTGTTTTTCGTTCATCTAATATTCTCAGAGTTTTCTTAGCTTTTTCATGTAATTTTTTGTAATCATCTTTGAACGTTGGATTTTCTTTATACTTTGATGGTGCAAAAGAATTCATAAAATCATCATATGAGTGTTGTAATACAAAAAAAGTTATGATATCGCTAGCTTGTATTATTGTAAATTCATGCCAATTTTCATTAAGATAATTGTAGACTATCCTATATTTTCTGTCTTCATTACTAATATTATCTTCCTCTTCTGGTGAAGGAGCATTAAATTCATCGAATTTTTTTGCACTCAATAATTTTGCAGCACTAGAACATCCACTACCAGTTCTACCTGTAAGACCAATTACAACAAAACTACTTCTTAACTCATAAATTTTATCAATTATCTCAGACATATACTTAATAATTTATCAAATGACAAAAATGGTATGTTTGACAGGATTTAACTTTCCTCCATGCGAGTAACTATCCAGGTGCTTTCATATTGAAGCAGATGATTTTCATGATATTTAAACCATTAAGTATAGTTATTTTGTCAGAAAAATAGAGTTAAATTTTCATATCTGATAACAAATTTATGAATAATTTAAATACAAACATATAAATCCCTTCCAAATTATTTTCATTCGACTGTTTTAGGCTATATTACACCATAATACATTTCTATTGCCGAATACGCTCACGGACATATGCCTAATTTACACCACTCACTTCTCAATCATCTCCACTACAATATCCTCATTATGCAAGTGGGTATAGATATACTTTATATCATTCCCTTCTGCATCTCCCATTATCCGTTCGGCTATAGTATCGCGGACACCTTTGCGGGCGGCTATTGTCCGGAAGGTATGACGGCTCATGTGGAATGTCATGGTTTTGGGTATTTTTAGGTCGGTCATTATTTCTTTTAGGTAGCAGTTTGTGGATTGATTGGTTAGGGATATGAATAACCTGTTGTGCATTTAGCAAATATTCCATTTAATAGCATTTATCTTTCTGTTCAGGACGAACACATTCAAGTATTGAATCATCAAAAGTGCTGTAATCTTCGAAAGTATTCTTGTAGCTAAACCGCCAAAAGTTTTAGCAAAATTGGTATTCATCGAAAATTGTCCTTTGTATTGTGAAAACAGCGTTTCAATGCGTTTTCTTTTTCGTCGTTTCTTTTTGCTTAGTTCGACCTTTACAAGGGAGTTGTTGCGAGTAGGTACGCTCAGCTTAATTTGACTTTGATTAAACAAATCTGTCTGATACTGAGCACTTATATAGCCTTTATCTCCGATAAGTTCACAGTTTGAAAGCGTATATTTGACTTCTTTCCAGTAATTCACATCATGCACATTGGCAGGGGTGAAATCGAAGGAATGCATTACGGCATTTTCATCGCAAATAGCGTGAAGTTTGTAGCCGAAATAGTGCGTTTTTGTTGCTGCACAATAACCGAATTTAGGTTTGATTTCCTCTGTTGAACAAATAGAAGAACGTTTTGCACGGCTCATTTTGCAAATTTCAATGGGAGTAGAATCCACAATGAACAAATTGCTTAAATGAGAGAATTTCTCACTCAATCGTTGGCGGATTTTTTCCATATAGTCAGCAAGTTTTCTTCTTCGCTTGTTGTACACACTGCGCTCAATTTTGGTATCAAGATACGTTCTTCTATTTGTTCAACAGAGGAAATCAAACCTGAATTCGGTTATTGTGCAGCAACAAAAACGCACTATTTCGGCTACAAACTTCACGCTATTTGCGATGAAAATGCCGTAATGCATTCCTTCGATTTCACCCCTGCCAATGTGCATGATGTGAATTACTTGAAAGAAGTCAAATATACGCTTTCAAACTGTGAACTTATCGGAGATAAAGGCTATATAAGTGCTCAGTATCAGACAGATTTGTTTAATCAAAGTCAAATTAAGCTGAGCGTACCTACTCGCAACAACTCCCTTGTAAAGGTCGAACTAAGCAAAAAGAAACGACGAAAAAGAAAACGCATTGAAACGCTGTTTTCACAATACAAAGGACAATTTTCGATGAATACCAATTTTGCTAAAACTTTTGGCGGTTTAGCTACAAGAATACTTTCGAAGATTACAGCACTTTTGATGATTCAATACTTGAATGTGTTCGTCCTGAACAGAAAGATAAATGCTATTAAATGGAATATTTGCTAAATGCACAACAGGTTATTCATATCCCTAACCAATCAATCCACAAACTGCTACCTAAAAGAAATAATGACCGACCTAAAAATACCCAAAACCATGACATTCCACATGAGCCGTCATACCTTCCGGACAATAGCCGCCCGCAAAGGTGTCCGCGATACTATAGCCGAACGGATAATGGGAGATGCAGAAGGGAATGATATAAAGTATATCTATACCCACTTGCATAATGAGGATATTGTAGTGGAGATGATTGAGAAGTGAGTGGTGTAAATTAGGCATATGTCCGTGAGCGTATTCGGCAATAGAAATGTATTATGGTGTAATATAGCCTAAAACAGTCGAATGAAAATAATTTGGAAGGGATTTATATGTTTGTATTTAAATTATTCATAAATTTGTTATCAGATATGAAAATTTAACTCTATTTTTCTGACAAAATAACTATACTTAATGGTTTAAATATCATGAAAATCATCTGCTTCAATATGAAAGCACCTGGATAGTTACTCGCATGGAGGAAAGTTAAATCCTGTCAAACATACCATTTTTGTCATTTGATAAATTATTAAGTATATGTCTGAGATAATTGATAAAATTTATGAGTTAAGAAGTAGTTTTGTTGTAATTGGTCTTACAGGTAGAACTGGTAGTGGATGTTCTAGTGCTGCAAAATTATTGAGTGCAAAAAAATTCGATGAATTTAATGCTCCTTCACCAGAAGAGGAAGATAATATTAGTAATGAAGACAGAAAATATAGGATAGTCTACAATTATCTTAATGAAAATTGGCATGAATTTACAATAATACAAGCTAGCGATATCATAACTTTTTTTGTATTACAACACTCATATGATGATTTTATGAATTCTTTTGCACCATCAAAGTATAAAGAAAATCCAACGTTCAAAGATGATTACAAAAAATTACATGAAAAAGCTAAGAAAACTCTGAGAATATTAGATGAACGAAAAACAAAATTAAATATTACTGGTTTTTTTGATTCATTTAAGAATGAACTTGAGCGTTTTAAAATATCTATTACAGATGAAGTTATTGTTTCTATGAAAAAGGTTTTTGATCAGCAAAAGAAAGAAACTCATAGATTTCTTTTTTTAGAGTTACACGATTTTACAACAAAAATTAAAGAATATCTTCATGAAAACAAAAAATGTAATTCTTATAAGGAATATCAACAATGGGGAGATAATATCCGTTTTTACGGGAAAGCAATTCATGGGGAAAAAGACAATATAGATATAAATCCATCTTTAATTGCAAAATATATTAATTTATGTGTGAAATTTCTACGTGATTATCATAACGATGAAAATATGACTACATACGTAGTGATTGACGCTTTAAGGAATCCTTATGAAATATTGTATTTCAGAGAGAGATATTCTGCTTTTTATACATTATCAATAAATGTAGAAGAAGAAGATAGAATTACTAGATTAGAAAATTTAGGATTTACCCTTGAAACAAGAAATGAACTTGACGAAAAAGAATACCCTGAGAAGAAAAAAATAGTTGATTCATTTGGACAACAAAACATACAACATTGTATAGAGTTATCTGATATACATATTAATAATCCACAATTAAAAGACAGAAATTTGAATGAAATGAAAAAGCAATTAGTTCATTATGTTAGCTTAATTACTCATCCAGGAATAGTTCAACCAACCCGGATTGAACGGGTTATGCAGATAGCTTATTCAGCAAAAATTAATTCAAGTTGTTTATCTAGACAAGTGGGAGCTGCTGTCACAGATAAGAATTTTTCTGTAAAATCAATTGGTTGGAACAATACACCTGAAGGCCAAACTCCATGTTTGTTGCGAAATTTCGATAATTTATATAATAAAAAAGAAGGGGAAGCCTATAGTCAGTATGAGTTGAATAATAATGAATTTAGAAAAACCCTTTCGGAAATTAAAAATAAAGTCAGTAATAATTATTTCAATTTAAAAGGTCGAAACTTTTCTTATTGCTTTAAGGATTTTCAAAATTATACGGAATTAAAAAAGAACCAGGTGCATACTCGTTCTTTACACGCAGAAGAAAATGCATTTCTTCAAATTGCAAAATATGGTGGTATTAGTTTAACTGGTGGAAAATTATTTACAACTGCAAGTCCTTGTGAATTATGTGCAAAAAAAGCTTATCAACTAGGAATTGAGGAAATATATTATATAGATCCTTATCCAGGAATATCAGTAGAACATATACTAAAATGTGGTATCAAAAAACCAAAATTAATTTTATTTAGAGGAGCTATTGGTCGTGCATATTTTCATCTTTATCATCCAATGTTATCTCATAAAGATGAACTATCTGAATTACTTCATTTTGATATTGGAGCTATGATTGATGAGCGAGATGGTTGCAATAAATAAAATAGTTTCGATTTAATCTGACAGTTAAAGGACAAACATATTAGATTTGCATTGTATAAATAAAACAAGTTTAACTCTTTAACAATTTTCAGAGATGAATGTAGAAACAAAATTAATCAAAAGTAGATTAGGCTTGCTAGGATTAGCAGAAGAATTAGGTAATATATCTTTAGCTTGTATATCTTTAGGTTATAGTAGAGAGACCTTCTATTTTTACAAAGCACTCTTTGCAGGAGGCATAGAAGGTGCACTTCTGGAAATGAACCTCAAAAACTCAATGTAAAAACCGTATTGAACAATGGGTAATATCCTTTGCTATCTAACATCTAGCTTTTGGTCAAACTAGAGCATCCAATGATGCTAGAGAGAAGAGGAGAGAGGGAATCTATGCCTTTTTCTATGTACGATGGCTACAAAGTAGTCACAAAACTTAGGGTAATGATTTTAAAATCGGCATATTTCACTTTAATGGTAATGGTTTTGCTATAAAATTTTTCTTCATTCGTACGTTCCATTACTTCTTTGGCTAAATGATACAACTCCACAGTTAACAGGGTGCGATTGGTTTTATCTTGTAGAAACGTGGTTTCATTACTGATGGATTTGGTAATCCGATTCGGTTCTACTTCCCGCTCATCAATTCCCCGCGCATTGAGATAGAGGCTGTGTCCGGCTTTTCCAAACAGCTTGACGAGTTCCGCCCCCGAACATTGCTTCAAATCGTATCCGGTAAAAATATGGTTTTCATGCATCTTTTGTGCGGTTACTTTTCCTACGCCGTAGAACTGTTCGATTTTCAGATTTTCAGCAAATCTTTCCGCTTCTTCAGGAGGAATAACGAAAAAACCATTCGGTTTCTTCCAATCGGATGCGATTTTTGCGAGGAACTTATTGACAGATACTCCGGCAGATGCCCGTAATCGGGTCTTTTCAAAAATTCTTTGTTGAATTTCCTTTGCTATTAAGCCGACAGAGGGATTGTTTTTGTGATTAATGGTAACATCCAAAAACGCCTCATCCAAAGACAGGGGTTCAACTAAATCGGTGTATTCCAGAAAGATTTCCCTGATTTGCGTAGAGACTTCGTGATATATCTCAAAACGAGGTGGAACAAAAATCAATTGCGGACATTTGTTTCTTGCGGTCAGAGAAGGCATAGCGGAATGAACGCCGAATTTACGTGCCTCATAACTGGCTGTGGCAACCACGCCCCGCGCTTCGGAGTAACCTATTGCTACCGGTTTCCCACGCAAAGCTTCATTGTCTCGCTGTTCCACAGAGGCATAAAAAGCATCCATGTCGATATGAATGATTTTTCGCGTATGCGAAAATACGATTTTTCTTGTAGTATAATGGCATTTTTATTATTTAACATATCTGGATTGTTAACGAAAACAGTTACGTGAGGTATAGCCGATAAAGGTTTGTTTAAATGTTGGTTTTCTGTTGTCATATTTTTGGATTTTAGTGGTTATCCCTTAAAAAGCTTTGCTTGTCGCTACAAGCCGCTACAATCGAATATTCTGTTAAAAACGCAGACTTCGGAAGCGTTTTTTTTCTCCCCCTGCATGAAGCATGGGGGCAAGTGATTTTCAGGTACTGAAAATATTTTGAGGCACTCAAAAAACAGGCAGCAGAAAGTGAAAAGGAGAGAAAAACAGGGTAAACGATTGACAGTCAGGATTAGTTGTCTTCTTCTGTCTTCTATTGCCGAGCGGGTAAAATGCCGATTTGGGCATATCAAAGCAGAAGTTCCGTTTCCAAACCGTTACCCATTTTGAGGGAGCAAAACAGAGCAGACGGGTGTCATTAAATGGCGTGTTTTGACGCTGCTTGTCTGCTGATTACAGGATTCAAATAACTCACAAAGAAGTAATTTTATAACTTAAAATGTGAGCAAAAATGAACACAGAATTAAAGGTGTCATTCTACCTGAAAAGAGAACAAAGTAAAGAAAGAGTTACCGCAAATTTCAATCCGGCGTATCCGATAGTGGGGAAAATCATTATCGGTAAAACCCTTGCCCAATTCAGCACCAAGCTGAAAGTTGAGGAACGCCTCTGGCATGTCAAATCAGGACGGGTGGCAGGCAAAAGCCATGCAGCTACCTCCCTGAACCGTGAGCTTAACAAAATCAATCTCAGTATCCACACGCATTACAGGGAAATTCTGGAACGTACCGGAAAGGTAACAGCCTCCCAAGTGAAGAATGCCTTTCAGGGGATTGCCTCTTCGCAGAAAACCCTGATAGCTCTCTTTGAAGAAATAATGCGGGAATTTCATTCCCGCATCGGTATTGACCGTGCAGCTTCCACCTACATACAGCACGAAGTGCTCCATAAACAACTCAAATCCTTCCTTCGAGAAAAATATCAGATGGAAGATATTCCCCTGAGTGAACTGGATTTGCCCTTTATCGAAGCATTCAACTATTATCTTCGGGTAAAACGCAAGATGAAACCGGGAACAGTCAGAGCCAGAATCGTCTTGCTAAACAAGGTAATCCGCCAAGCTTTGCACCGGAATTTCATCTCCCGCCCACCCTTTGAAGGTTTTGGAGTGGAGAAACCTCAAGTTCAAAACCGCTCACTCTCTCCTGAAGAACTTCACCGGCTTATTTCTACACCTATCCAGTCCCCTACCCAAAGTTTTATCCGGGACCTGTTTATCTTCTCCACGTTCACGGGCATATCCTACGCCGACCTAAAAAAACTGTCTTGGAAGGATATTCTCACCGAAGAGGACGGTAGCCGGTGGATTTCAACCGACCGACAGAAGACAGGGACAACCTTCCATGTCAAACTGCTGAATATCCCCGTTCAAATCATGGAACGTTACAGGGGACTTGCCACGGGCGGCAATGTTTTCCCGCCCATGAGTTTGGGACAGGTCAATGTAGGTTTGAAAAAAGTGGCAAAGAAATGCGGTATAAACAGAACCTTGACTTTTCACATGTCGCGTCATACGTTTGCCTCTCAGGTCTGCCTCTCGCAGGGTGTTCCCATAGAAAGCCTGAGCCGGATGATGGGACACAAGAGTATTCATACCACTCAGCGTTATGCGCATCTCAACCCTGAGAAAATTGGAAACGATATGAAACAGCTCTCCCTGCGCCTTGCAGGCAGATTTACCCGCTTGAAATAATCAGAAAAACAGAACAATCAAAAGTTAAAGATTATGCCAAGCAATACAAATAACAGAAGTACCTTCAGCATTTTGTTTTACCTCCACAGGAGTAAAATGAAGAAATCCGGCAAGTGTCCCATCATGGGACGCATCAGTGTGGACGGAGAAAGCACAGCCTTCAGCACCGGTTTAGATGTTCTACCCCAAGGGTGGGATGCAGGAAGAGGTTTAGCCACGGAAAAGTCCGCAGAGGAAACAGGCATCAACAAACAGATAGAGAGCTATAAATCCGAAATTGCCCGACACTATAAGGCATTGCTTGAAATGAGAGGCTACCTTACCGCCGAATCCCTGAAAAATGCCTTGAAGGGAAGCGAACTCAAACAGAATAATACTCTAATACAGGAGTTTGCCGCTTTGGTTGAAGAAAAGAAACAGGCTGTGGGCATCCTTGTTACCTCCTCCACATACGTAAAATACGCCGTGGCTTACCGGCATCTGAAAGATTTCCTTCGGGATAAATACGGAGCACCGGACATTCCACTCGGGCAGGTTGATTTTGCTTTCATAGAAGCCTACGCCTACTACCTGAAAATTGACCTGCAAATGGCTCCGAGAACTGTTAATACAAATATGAAACCCTTGCGGACAACTATCAAGAGAGCATTGAATAAAGGCTTCATCCGTCAAGACCCGTTCTTTGATTACCGTCCCGAGAAGATAACCGTCAAACGCCGCTGGCTGTCCATGGATGAGATAGAGAGGCTCATGCGGGTACAGATGAAGCGGGCGACAGCTAATTTTGTGCGTGATATGTTCCTGTTTTCAACCTTCACGGGCATCGCATACGCGGACTTGAGAAATTTGCGGTATGAGAATATCCAAAGACAGGCGGACGGTAGCCTGTGGATTGTCTTAAACCGCCAAAAGACGGGAACAGCATCCTGCATCCCTTTGTTAGACATCCCTGTACGCATCCTTGAGAAGTATAAAAACACAGCCTTTGCGGGTGAGAACGGGATAGTATTCAAACTGCGGACATTGGAAAACACGGACATTCAACTCAAGAAAATCGCCCAAGCCGCCGGTATCGACAAGCGGCTGACCTTCCACATGAGCCGACACACTTTCGCCACAACGGTTTGCCTTTCGCAAGGTGTTCCCATTGAAACCCTTAGTCAGATGCTGGGGCATCAGGATATCACCACTACTCAGATTTACGCCAAAGTAACCCGCACGAAAATCAACGAAGACATGACCCATTTAGCCAAACGGATTGAGGGAAAATATGAATTGGCGAAATAGACTTGCCATGAAACCCTGAAAAGAGAAAAACTACAGGATAAAATCTTGTAGTTTTTCTTTGTTTATATAGACACTTATTTGGTTTACAATGCCTTCATTTTGTCCAACCACTTCAAAATCTCCGATTCCCGGTAGATAATCTTTCCTTTTATCTGAATATACGGAACAATACCGTTATTCCGCCAATCCTGTAATGTCCGGGAAGAAATATATAACATTTTGCAAACATCCCTGTTTGTCAGGAACTTTTCACCATTCAAGTGTGGAGTGCGATTTTTCAAGGCTTGACCGATACTATCCAACATTTCATCCAATCCGGTGAAAAAAGAAACAACTTCGCTTGATTTGCTATTGAATATTTCCATGACCGTCTTTTTTATTTGTGTTTTATTTGTGATTGACCGGTAAACCGCTCAATATCAGATGCCTTGTAATAATATTTGCGTCCGATTTGCGAATATGGCAACGTTCCGTTGTCCCGATAGGCTTGCAGGGTTCTGGGCGATATATGCAGAAGTCGGCAGATGTCGTTACCCGTAAGCCATTTCTCTTTGTCTTGATTCTCCCCGCAAAGGGTTTTCACCTGTTTGGCAAAGTTTTCAAAACGCTGTTTCATTTGCTCAAAGGTTTTCTTTTCGATGGCTGTTATTTCCATGACTTATCTTTTAGGTGGTTACACACGTATATATTTGCTAATATCGAAATTGCTGAAATCCTCCTCCTTGGAATCCTCGTTATCCAACCGGTTCAGGATAGCCTCTGCCCTCTCTTGCGCACCGCGAACTCGCAGGGTGAACTGCTTGAAAAGTTCCGTCCCGGCAATCTTGGTGATAATATGCCCGGCTTGTGCTTCTTCCCTCTTGTTTATGGGTTTTCCCCTGAGCGCTTTGGCGACCAGTTCAAATTCATCCATTGTTGTACCGCTGTCGAAGCTTTCTGGATGCTCTTTTCCCCTTGATCTCGTTTCCAAAAGAACCGTTTCTTCTTCCATGTGTACCTGATTGATATTGGGAGGATATTCTTTTTCCATATCAATAGACAGAAACGGCTCATTTTGCTTGGGGTCGGCAAACTCATTCTTTACATCCATACCTTTATCTTTCTCTTTGAGCTTGTCTTTATAGATATAGATGTGTTTATCAATCCCGTCATTTTGCTCTCCTACTTTTTCAGAAGAAGAATCTTTATTTTCATTCCTTGGTTGGTATTTACTATCAAACCATTCCTTAAACAAGTTCCACAGGTTCAGGCATGCCATGAAAAGACAAGCTACCACTAGCATAAATGCTCCAAACTTTTCCATGATGCTTAGAGTTTACAGAATTGGAAGCAGCTCATCCATGAAAATGTCCCAATGGCTACCCTTTAAAAGAGATTTGTCAGATGGGAATATCGTTGAAAGAAAAAGGCAGTCGCTTCCCCCGATGGATTGCTCCCTATCGTATCTCACACTTTGCGGGATACGGGTTTGCATAATGGAAACGCCCAATTCGCAAATGGCTTTTTCATAATAATTAAACAACTCCTGCTTCTCCTTTCCCGTCATCCTGTTCCAAAAGGGATGAATGCTTTTGAGTCTTATTCCGGGATTTATGGTTATCATCTCATGAATGGAAATAATAAAGGGCAGGGTGCTTTCCATATTGATGCGCGAGGTCATTACCGGAATAAAGAGGTAATCCATATGGAAGAGGATTTCAACCACACTCTCGTTATTCACCGTTCCGGGCAGGTCAAAGAGTACAAGGTCGTACCGCTGGGATTCACTTGTTAGAAACTCACTGACCCTTGCCATTGCTTTTTCAGGCATGGAAGGGACAACGGGATAAGCCGGTTTATTCAATTTTTGGAATAAAACTTCCGCTTTCCTCTGATAGAAAACATTCGCCTGCAACTGTTCCGCTTCCCGTTTGCGCATCTTGTGGATACTCCACTGCGGGTAGTCGCAGTCGATGACGGCTACATCATATCCTTTTTCGTAATGCAGGTAACTTGCCGCCAGTGTGGTAAAGACCGATTTGCCTGCGCCTCCCTTTTGTGTACAAAAGGATATATACACAGGATTTTTTTCTTGATGATTCGTGGAATCGTTCATACTGATTTTTATTAAATGGTTCATACTAAAATGGTTACTATCAAATTGATTACTCTCTGCTTTTTATAGGCTTGCGGATATTTTCTTCATAAATCCGGTTAATATCCTCTGCGTAGCGTTCGATATGATGCCTGACGATGTTATCCACCAGTCCGCTTACACTAAGCCGACGGCTACGAACAGAACGGACAAGGGTTTGGAGTATCTCGTAATTGTCCCTGTCGATATACAAGCCTTGCCGGTTACGCAGTTCGTTCCGGGTGAGGAATACACCTTCATAATCTGCCGCTCCTACCACTCCTACCTCTCCTCTTTCTCTTTTCGCCGGTTTTTCTTCAAGGGGTTTAGCCTCTTCACTTATTGTTTCCCCTTGAGGGGCAGGAGATATGAATTTGGGTATATCTCCATCGCTGCCTGCCACCGATACTTGGCGGATAAATGCGCCCGTGTCAATCCTCACTCCGGCATTGCTGCCCGCTTTTCTGTCTGTACTGTTATTTTCCTTCATATTGAAATGTTTTTAATGTTATTGCCATTTACCTCTGCATCTGATTATCTATCCCCGCTTATCTGCACGCAAGCGGGCTGTTATCACTGTTTTTATCTGCGTATGGCTGCTTTTCTCCATACAAAGAAAGCTAAGAAAAACAGCAGTTTTTTTTCTTGGCGTTAGATGGCGTTAACTGTCTGCTACTGTCCGCTTATCAGGCTGTGTTATAGCCAAAACATCATTTAATTTTGTGAAATGGGAATGAGAAATGATCTGAAACATCCGATGTTTCAGATACTATTCCTGAAATAACGGGTAACCGTTCCGCTTACTGATAATGTCCGTCAATCGTGGCGGATTTTATTGTCATCAGACAATAGCAAGAAGTGTTTTCGTCAGCAAAAAATTCCATTTTTTTCTGCCCAAAACTCTTCTTGCCCAAACTGCGGGTTTGGGGGCGGTTCTCCCAAGTCGAACCTTTTTAAAAAAGAAACGAGTAATGAACATTGAAAATGTTGGTAATGGGACTTTCTCCGGTAATGGAAAGTCCAAAGAAGAGGACAAGAGTAAGTCCAAACGAGGACGTAAGCCGAAAGCGGATAAGCAGGAATATCGCTATATGATACGCTTGAACAAGGTGGATAACGAGAGATTTCTGTTACTCTTTCGGAGGTCAGGGATGAAAAGCATGTCTCGCTTTATGGCGGATTGTGTACTGAATAATCCGGTAAAGATTGTTACTGTGGACAAATCTGTTTTAGATTATGTGATATTATTATCCGGTTTTTTTGAACAGTTCAGGGCAATCAAGACGAATTACAATCAGGTCTTTCATGCCTTGATTCGCAATTTTGGAGAGCAAAAAGCTTGTTTGATGATGAAAATTGTCGAGGAACCTACACGGGAATTTGCCTTGAGTAAGCTGGAAATAGAACGTTTAACCGCTCAACTCAAAGAAAGATGCTTGCCAAGATAAGTTCGGGAAAATCGGTTTTCGGGGTACTGAGTTACAACCAAATCAAGGTGGAGGAGAATCAGGCGGAGGTGCTGTATCGCCAGAAGATGTTTGATTCTCCCGATGGAAAATTCTCCATCCGTGATTGCATGGATTCGTTTTATCCCTATCTGGCAGTGAATAACAAAACGGAGAAGGTTGTCTTTCATGCTTCGCTCAATCCTGACCCC
>SNRY01000196.1_pt1 | contig 22475 bp, 24 predicted proteins | sample 4693421 | NCBI WGS metagenome assembly SNRY01 (sample SAMN11003215, study PRJNA524138) | termite gut metagenome | isolation source: Bacteroidetes bacterial symbionts from single cell of protist host amplifed... | host: Streblomastix strix ... | reverse complement strand
CATATTGTCCGGTATATTGCAGTTGGATTCCATCCTTTCTTATATTCTATTCGCTCATTCTCAACAACCTGATCGGATATAAGTTTTTCAATATTGATAGGTATAGCCATGTATTCAAATTTATTCTACAAATTTACGCATTTATTTTATAACACCTTGACAGCCTCATCAATTACTCCGCTTGTGAAACTGTCTAAGTATGTATTGGTCGTTGATAAATCGTTGTGTCCCAGTATTTGAGAGATAATTTCTCGTGGAACCTGATTTTCCTGTAGTGTCATAGCCATTGTATGCCGACTAACATAGCTTGTAAGAGGAAGTTCAGTAATTTTTAAATACTTAGCCAGTTCCTTCAGATTCTTATTGTTTCTGCTAAACCGACTGCGAATATGATTGTAAAGCTTTTCTCCTTGATACCCGCTTCGTGAAACAATAGGAACTAAGTATTCATCTATTAACAAAGTGTTTCGTGCAAACCAATCCAAATGGCTTTGTATTTCAGGTGTTATCTTTATTTGAATGGCTTTAACCTTTTTCGCCTCTTTTGTCTTATTCCGTTTTATAAACGATGTAGTCTCCACCATTATACCGGATAATATTTCTTTTACTCAATAGAGCAGCATCAATAAACGAAATACCGTAACAATAATAAGAGAATAGGAACAATCTCCGGGTAAATTCCAATGTTTGATTTTCCATGGCGGAAGATTTAATTTTCTCCATGCAATCTATTGGTAAATATCGCTTTACGGTTTCTTCTTCGAGTGATGCAACATTAAAACCGCCTTTCCCAAAAGGATAGGTACTTTCAGAGGCTTCTTTATCTTGAATAGCCTTATTTAGTATGGCTCGTAAAGCTTTCATATAGTATTTTCGTGTGTTTCCGCTACAACCTCTCTTTTGAAGAAAAACATCGAAATTCTTCACGTACTTGATATCTATTTCAGGGAACACTTTACTGCTAAACTTTTTATCAAACAACTCAAGCAAATGTAATGTCGCATTGTAGCAAATCGCATTTCCAACATGATTAGTCTCTTTGAGCGTTTTGATATGGTTCGTAAAATAATTGTATATATTCCCTTTCTTTGAGTGATTTAGGAAGGCGTCTTCAAATTGATTCAGTGTCCAATCAATCCTGTTAATCTCAAAATCTCGTAAAACGTTATTAATCCTGACCTCCAATTCGGATAGTTTCGCATTGTATTCTTTGTATTTAGGATTTATCTTTTTACTATTGAGATAGCGCCCTTGTTCTTCATCCCATTGTTCTGGGGCTGCGACAAGTCCTGTCTTGAAATATTTCCTTTTCCTGTCCTTTGTAATTCTCAGAGATACGGAAAGCGTCCCATCTTTCCTTTCATTGTAAGGTAGAAGAATGAATTTGTATAGTGTTGCCATATCAATTCTTTTTATCGTTAATTCGTTTAGTATCTATTTTCATGACACAAATATGACACAAAATTCTGAAAATACAAACAAAATAAAGAAAAAGGATAAAAATAACCGTCTGTATATCAATCATAATTACATTGATTTACAAAAGGTTATAACATTACATACTGTAATAAATGATTTCTGAAGGACGTGATATACTTTGTTTATGCTCACCCCCAATACAGAGGCTATTTCTTCCGCTTTTTTTCCAGTATGGGTTTGTACCGCTGTGATGATTTGCCAATCGCGAAAAGCCCGCAAGTCTTTCTGTTTTGACATGTGTTGAAATAATTCATTATCCCTCACAAATGAGGGACCGTTTTTAATTGCTTCATTTTACTCCTTTCTTGCAAAATTAAAACACTGTATCAGTTGAAACAAATTTATTTCATCATATTTGATAACGGTTTAGTATTAAAACTCTTTTGGGGGCAATGATGAATTAATAACTTTAGCCGCATTTATTTAATGCATTTATTATAGGTGACTTCTAAAAATTCATTTTTCTCCTGATTTTTTCAAAAGGCACGAAGTCTATTAATGTCGATTGAAAAAAACTTGACAAAGTTACTCAATCCATAAAAAAATCCTTTATTTTTATCTCTGTATCTGTTTATTTGTATATTCCCTCGATTTTCTTATGCCATTCCTAACCGTACAATTTGTTCGTAACGACAAATATTGCAGGTCAGACTTATCAAACCAATAATGCCGGTCGCTCGAGCAATTGTAATTCCTACGGACCGCAAAAATAAACCATGCATGCCTTGTTCCATAAAACCAAAAACAGGCTCTACCCTGGATCGCGTTTTCGATTTTACACCATTGTTCGCGTTTTGTGCTTCCGTTACAGGCTTATTGCGATAACCCTTTTCATGGACTTGATTATTCATCCGATGTTTTTTTGATTACATTCTCTTGTTTTTCACCGCTACAGGCACTGTCTGCATATAAATTCCGCTTTTTATCCCCGTCGGTGAGCAAGTCATCCAGGGGCTGTGAATCATGTACGGATGCGTTTGTTACCACATGTGTTTCTACGAGTTTGCTCCTGGCATCTGCTTTTGCATGGTCCTTGTAACCGTAAAACCTTTCTCCGTTTTTCTTTGTCCATCGAGCATCCATGTCTTTGCGTCTCTTCCTGCTGGGTTTGTCTTTCCAAAGTTCATCCCCATGACCTGCCCTTATCTGTTTATTTTCTTCACGGATGTTCCGCTGGAGGGAAGCTACCGTGAAACCGGCATCTATTATTTTTCCTTCGCTCATTAGGAACCCGTTAGATTCCAAAAAATCAGTAAATGCTGCAAACAACTTCTCCATAACGCCCTTATTGGTAAGGGATTCGCGAAATGCCCACACGGCTTTTTCGTCCGGAACCTTGTCCCCGCTTGACAAACCAAGAAAGGACTTGAAACTGATTCTGTCCAGGATTTGATATTCGATTTGACTGTCTCCCAATCCATAATAACGTGGCAATATCAGAATCTTAAACATCATCACCACATCGAAAGCCTTGGCTCCAGCATGATTCTTTTTGTGGTGATTGGGCATTTGAGTTTCCAACAGGGAACGAAACATTTCAAAATCAATCACTTCAAGTATCTTTTCCAGCGGATTACCCATCTATCATTTTTTCCTTGATGTCCTGTTCATCAAAAAAAACGCGATTTACGATCGGTTTGTACGTACCTAATTTCATGCCATTTTTTATCATAAATATACAAATAAGTATCTGAATATCAAAATTTTAATTTATAGAAGTCCCCTATAGATATAAATCAATATTATAGTTTCGAAGAAAAAGTTGAATTAAGTGTCGGTCGGTGATATTAACGATTATTGACAAAAAGATTGCTTTTCCTGTGATTCCGAAGCGATTCGAACGCTTGACCCACGCCTTAGAAGGGCGTTGCTCTATCCAGCTGAGCTACGGAACCAATTTTATAAATCGAACGCAAAAATAATTCTTTTTATGAAGAGTACAAAGAGATTTTATAAAACTCGTAGATTCAAGTATCAAATGCAACTTTATTATTTAACATTTTGTAGAACACGCTAAAGGGTTCCTCAAAATTAAGCAATTTTCTAGGTCTTCGATTGAGTTTATGCTGAATATCTAAGATTTGCTTATCCGTATAGCGGCTCTAGTATAATATAGTGTTGTTATATCGAGGAAAAAGTATAATCTTTGACCTCTCAATCACACACAAGGCTAAAACACATGAGCTACCACGAAATTCTGGCATTAGCCGCTACCTTATCAAAGGAAGAACAACATCAATTGATACCAAGTTTGTCCCATTTAGGGCAAGAAGAGACCGGCTCGTTAAGACGCCGTTGCACAGCCCTGATAAACAGGCAGTCATCCTGTCCTCATTGCGGTGGGAAGCACTGTCTTCGCTGCGGCAAGGCACGGGGGGCACAACGATTCAAGTGCAGGGACTGCAATCGTACATTTACCGAACATACAGGCACCCGGCTTGATGGCATACATAAAAAATCGCTTGCAGAGCCGCATGTTTCGTTACTGACAGGGGAATATTCATTGGACAAAATGAAGGAAAAATTGCACATCAATAAAAAGACGGCATTTGACTGGCGGCACAAAATACTCTCTTCCTGCGAACAGAACACGGGGAACGAATTCGAAGGCGTGGCAGAAAGCGATGAAACATTCTTCGACCATTCCCAGAAAGGCAGTCGTCATTTGAGACGCCCTCCCCGCAAGCGGGGCAACGCTCCCAAGCAGGGGGGAATATCAACGGATAAGGCTGCGGCAATCGTGTCCGGAGACCGCAGCAAGAGTTTGAAAATGACAGTCGGTACCATGGTCAGAGTTACCAAATCGGACATACGGGAAAGTTTTCAGCATCCCTTGCCCAAAGAAAGCATATTGTGTTCGGACGGACAGGTAGGCTACAGAGGTTACAGCATGGACAATAACTTGAAACACACAGTTTTGCGAGCTGATTTAAAACAATATGTAAAAAAAGGAGGGTATCCCGTTCAGCACGTAAACGGGTTGCATAACCGGTTAAAAAAGTGGATAGCCGGTTCGTTCCGGGGAGTTTCAACCAAGTATTTGCAAAATTATCTCAATTGGTTTTATATGCGGGAGAAATTTAAACACGAGCGTATGACAGCAGAAAAAATGGCATTGGCTTCCATTCATGACACACATGCCATAAAACAGTACCGCTGCAATAATTTTGCCTGCGAGGTAATTATGGCAACACAAATGTAAACTAGAGCCCCGTATAGTTTGTAAACACCTCTTTTTTAGGAATGTACTGCCTGATTAAACTGGTTTAAGAGGTTTAAACCGGTTTAGTCTCTCAGATGTTGCTGGCGAAAAAAAAAGAATCCTCAATCCTTAAAATACATCATTTATGAATATAGCTGAAGCAAAAAATATTCCCCTTGCAGGTTTATCTGCAATCCATCGGGGTAACGCCTTGCAGGAGACAAGATAACAACCTCTGGTATTATTCGCCTTTTAGGACAGAAACCGATCCGTCCTTTAAGATAAACCTTGTACGTAACCAATGGTATGACTTTGGGATGGGAAAAGGTGGAAATAATGCTTGATTTTGTAATGGAACAACAAGGAATAGAGGACGTATCTCATGCACTGCAAATTCTTTCAGATAAAGTGGCAACGATTTCTCCTGCTAACTCTTTTTCTTTTCGCCGGCAAGAGACTTTATCCGCCTATGAAGATATACGAATACTGTCATTGGAAAATCCCTTGCTCATCCAATACCTCCAAGAACGGAAGATTCATTTTGCCGGGCAGCTTTGTAAGGAAGTCCATTATCAGCGGTTACAAAGAGAAGTATTGTTATTTGGATAACGACAAGGCTGGCGTTTCCGCTTACGAGGAAATCCGTAACAAATGCGGTTTGAATGTTTCCGACAGGTCAAGTACACTGTCGTGAGTACAAAGACTTGAACGACTATTTAGTGAGGAAAAAACAGGTTCAGGAAAAACGGCAAAGCAGAGGCATGAAACGCTAAAGCACAGCGACGGGCAGGGGATATTTGAAACAATTGCCCTAACTTATCAGGGCATTTTTTCACGCTCCGTTGCTCTACGCTAAAAAAAACCCAATAAGCCAAAGGGTGTTTGTAAGTGTCTGATTATTAAAAGAAAAAGCCCGCCTTTACTCTTATTGGGTAATAAACGGGTAACAAAATCGCCAAAAAACGACTTTTAGCGGGCTTTTGATTTTCAAAGGTACATCTTTTTTCAAAGCATCATACAAACACATCCATTATTTTAATAGTATCACTATTTCACAGTGGAGCGAGTTTGTGTTTTGGGCGTCCCAAAACCTTGTAAGGATGTCGGCAGTAACGACCCCTTTAGTGTTACACCGCCAAAGCACCCTTAAATATTCATTTTAAAGCCTATTTTCACGCTTTATTATAACAAACAGCCTCTTTACTATATCGTGCTATACCTGTCTAAAAAACGTCTTAAAATGGCTTAAAAATACAATCCACAACCTACATGTACCGTATGCCAAAAGATAAAGTCTTTTTTACCTTACATTTTCTACATGTACTGCATGAGTGCTACCGGAGTGTTTTCTACCTTCCATAGCCTACATGTACTACATTTGATTTTGTTTTGAATGTTTACTTTTCTTAATAGTTGGCAACCTACATGTACCTAAGTCTAACTTAGGATTGCTTTATATCCTGCATACTATACATGTATTGCATGGGTGCTACCCAAGCGGTCTATACACTGAATATCCTACATGTAGCGTATGAATGACACCGGAGTGGCTCGTACCTTCCATAACATACATGTACGGTATGGGTAGCCTCCACATAAGAATAGCCCAAACTACAAAAATGTATTCTGGGCTATCTACATGTACCGTATTGTACTACATGATTTTACATAAATTCACTTAAACCATAAGTTTAACTTAGTCAATTCACCCCGTTTAGCTTACTAGAGTTAATGCTGTTATCATTGCCAGATACGTTTACACCGACCAATACGCTGTTTGATACGTTGCCAATGGTTTGAACATTCCAATGTATGTGAATATGGATACCCCCATCCTCAACAAGTTTCTGCAATAATGGAAATGATTGTAGTTCCGATAACAATGCCTGCAGATCGCTTTTCTCGATGATTTGTTGGGGATTGCCCGTTTCTTTGCCTACTGTTGAGGCTTGATTTTGATTTTCCATTTTGATATGTAATTTTTAACACAAAAAAAACGGTGTGCCTTTCCCGTTGCTTACCTTTATCAAACAGGTTGTAAGTCCATTACAGACATTATACGGGGGTACACACCGCTATTATGCAGTACAAATATTCTACCAAATGGAAACAAAAATCCACCAAGTAAATACCGGTGGAGCGTTCCACCTGTTTGATTAATTAAGTAAGCACTACAAATATACATTAAATTCTTGAAACTACCAAATATCTTTTACCCGGTGAAAAAGAAGAAACACTTACATTATAAGCACTTTTCAGTTATTATACATGTATGGAACGGGAGGTAAATCACCTCAATGTAAGGTTGTCTATTACATGTACAAGACGGATGTTGCATGTAGGGAATGGGTTACGCTCTAATTACATCTATTACATGTAATACAGTCCTTTATACTGACGGTTACAGGCACAAAAAAAGACGGTAGGTGTTTGCCTTGCCGTCTTTAATCGTGTGTAACCATCCCTATACCGGAGGCTGTTATTCCACCGCGGCGGCTTTCATCATTTCCAAAAATGGATTATGATTTTTAATGTCGTTAATCAGTTCTGTAAAATTGTTCAGGTCTATAAAGCCTGTCCCTAAAGCCTTTAATAAGCCTATCTTGGTTTGGCGTGTCAATGTAAAAGACACTCCGCCACCTACACAACCGGCGTTTCTCGCCAGTTCTTCAAAAGCAATAAGTTTAGACGAGTATTCAAGTAAAAAGGATATTTTTGTTACCTCTAAACTTCCCTTTTTAAGGGATTTGGTTATAATTAACCTGTCATTCTCCGTTATCGGTATCGTTTTCATTGTCGGGTGTATTTATGTTAATCTTGTTAATAATTTCATCCAATTGCTCATCAGAGAGCCTGCCAAAGTCTATTTGAGCCTCCACGCTTTGCATTTTAGGAACGGTGTACTGCATTAGCTTTTCAATAGCCAGAATCCTGTCTTTAGGGTCAAGGGCTTTCAAGTCTTTTTCTATTTGCCCTCTGTTTTTGTCTATCAGTCGTTTTATCCATTCTCTGGTCTCCATGGTTACCTTATTGGGCTTCCCCTTGGGGCGACCCCTTGGATTACCCGTTTGTCCTTTTCTCTGTGCCATAAAATATGTAAATCAATGTTGTTTTCATATTTCTAATTCAAATTCACATCCCCTTTTGTTGTCCTTACACAAAACTCACAGTTAATGATTGACAACCATTCAGGAATACAGCCACAACACTTTTGAAGCTTTTCTTTAATTTCCGGTTCCCTCCGTATCATATCGGCGCGGCTACGATAACCGTTAGCGTAAGCAAAAGCATCGGTAAACTTTATTTCTATCAGGTCATTATACCATTTACGGAATAGCTGTTTTGTGCCCTCAAACTCGGCTTCATAAATCGTATAGCGGTCGTTTTCTTCAATTACCTTTAAATCTGTCATAACATTACTCATTGTTAAACCTGTTTTTACCTCTCCTATTTCACATATCGGTTACTAAATCAGTAACCAAAAACAACTTAATATAGAGAACCTGTTTTACCACTTTTTGGTAAAAGACTACAACTTATTATTCATGTAGCTATTTTTACCCTGTTTTCTCACTCAATTTCACCCTGTAAAAAGTGTGTTTTCTTTACCACTTTTTGGTAAAGAATTGAACTTGTTATTATAGTAGCCACTTTTTTACACATAAACCGATATGTTTTTTACCTCATTATCCAGCTCTTTGATGAGGCTGTTTGTTTCCGTTACATCCGCTTTGCCTGCAATGTCTGATAGCTTCTTTTTTAAGCGGGTGTAATACTTGGGATCATCAAATACTTGGTTCTGCTTTAATTCATCCATAAACGCCGTTATTTGGTTTTGGTCGCTCTGATTGATAAGACGTGCCACCAATACATCAAAAGCCTCTGAAACAGTCTTAATTTCATTCATACTATTTGTTTTTACTGTTTTTACTTTGTCAATTGCAAAATAAGCATCCGAGTAGAGCTTTACCATTTTTCTGTAAAAAGCCTCATCCGATAAGGTTTTACCTGTTATTTCAGGCTCTTTTAGCTGTTGGTGCAAATGTCCCTTGTATCTAATTTCATATCTCAAAAGGTTGCTATTCACATAACATTCAGGGATATTAACGCCTCTTTTTTCAGCTTCTTTGACTTTGTCATAAAAATAAATGGTTTTTAGCTTCTGTTTCCCATTGGAACGGTAATAAAGCGTTTCAGCTTCATATCTGCATCGTTTCAGGTGGGATGTTTCTTTTAGCATATCCAAATAAGCGGACACGGGTTTACTCATCAAAAAATGTGTCCCAAATTCCAAACTGATAATTTTAGCTTTATCGGTCGGGAAGTGTAAACAGTCGCTTAGTTTCTCAAACGCTTCCCTTGTGCTTTTTCTATTCAATGGAAATATGTTATCAGGATATAGGAACTTTGGCAAACTTCCCGTAATGGATAGCCCGCTTTCATGGATTGCCACATTCAAACCGTGCAAACTTCCAAACGTTTTTATCTCTCCCGTTCTTTGGTCTATTTGGGTTTTTGCCGTATCTAAATAGTTGGCAATAGCGGGGTAATTATTCCCCACTATTATCCTATCATTCCACATTCTTAATTTGTCATACATAATTTACCACTTTTTGGTAATAATATCAAGTTGTTATTATAGCATCCGCTTTTACTCTTTTTTTTGATTGTTTTTTACAACTCAAAAAACGTGATTTCTTTACCACTTTTTGGTAATGAATTTTAATATTTAAAGATTGGTTTTGCCTGCCCTCTTAACATATTCAATTCTTCATCAAACCCGCCTAACATTAATTGCTTCCGGTAAGCGTCAATCAAAACCTTTGTATTTTGTAATACAATCATTTCTATTGCCGTGGGTGTCGGTATCGGTTCTTGTGCTTCTTTATCCCAATAGATGATGAACAAAAAGGCATCGTTCCGATTCTCATAAAAGGGGTTTGGCGTTTTCTTTTTGTTGTCAAAGATTTCTTTGGTACTTGGATAGCCGGAACAAAAACCGCTCATTTTTCCATCTTCCCAATAATGAAACAAGCCGGTAAGGTTCATACTGTCTTTGGAGGCTTGCAAGTAATGCTCTGGTGTTGTGCTTTTATCGTTGCGGCTTCTATTCAAATAGAAAAACAATTGCCCTTTGTTGTTTTTCAGGGTTTCCAATGGTGGGTAGTATCCTGCAAATGCTGTACAATCGTATCGAGCCGTCTTTTTCTCTTTATTGAGGATACGCTCTAGTCTCAAGTAACAGTTTATTGTTGGGTTCATTTTTTGCCCCCTTTCATCTTTCCGGTTATTACATAGGTAGCTGCTTGTGATTGGATTTCATCAGTAGTACTTACACGGTGCATTAGCTGCCAAGCCTCCAACTCCGCCTTTTCAAAGTAGGTTAGTTTACCGCCCTGACTTTTGTAGTAAGGGATTTTTTTTGCACATACTAATTTATACAAATGGCTTTTACTTAGTCCTGTCAATAGGCTTGCATCGCTCATTGTCAGGGCTTTTTTTGCCGATAATAGTGTGAGTTGCTTGATTTCTTGCAATTCACCATGAATAATTTCTAAATTCATTTTTAATAACGTTAAAATTAACAAAATGAACTTTTGCAAAAGTTGTTTTTATTTGTAATTACCTTACAAATGTAAATGAAAGAAAAGTAGTTAAACCACTGATACACAAAAGAAAAGCGACCATTTGGGTGGTCGCCAAATAGTCGCTTATGGTCGCTTATGCTGTAAATCAACGCTTTACAATGTCGCTAAATCTTTAATCAAATCGCTTATGAATTCACTTTGTGGATTATTGGTTTTCTTGTTATTTGGCAATGATATGGGTTTGTTTTCCTCGTCAACAAAGAAACTTGGAACTTGTCTTTCAAATTCTGCTTTTGATATATCGGATTTCTTAACCCCCTCTAATAATTCTCTTAGTAATTGCTTTGCTTTAAGCCATTGTAATGGCTTAAACGGCTTTTCATTGTCAGGTATAGCAGTACCGCCAAACATAAATTTAAAGTGGCTGTAATTGGTATCTTGGGGCAATAAGCCTGCTTTTATCAATCCCTCAAATAGCTTCTTTTGCCCATCGGCGGTAAGGCGTCGGGTAAAGTGTGGGTTAGTTGGTTCCGGTTGAGGCTGTTTGCTTTGTTCTATGTATTCTAACGATTGACCTGTTTCCGAGTTTGCTAACAAATAATCGCTTAACGGCTTCAATTCTTCCATTTCACCAAAATTCATAAAATAAAAAACACATACCTCTCTATGCCTATCATAAACCCATAAACAAAAAGCCTTAGCGTCTTTATATCCTTCATCTTTTTCATTCAAGGAACTGTTTTCAAACCAATAAATCAACCCTTGTAATAACAAAATTTGCACAATTTGCCCTGTTACAGCATTCTCATCACATACATCTAATATTTTTTTTATTTCATTTTGAAGGAGCAGGGGATTAGTAGAGTGTGCATTAATTCCATCACATACGGCATTTAATATTTCAAGTAACCGTCTTGGGGCTATTCCTATTTCTTCTAAAAGATCTCTTACATGATGCGTTTTAAGTTCCTCATAATAGCCCGACAAAGAAGTATCAATATTATATCCCTTCACCCTCAATAGCCTGTCTATTTCTTCATCTTCTTTTTTAAGGCGAGAAAATGGTCTTTGATATGGAAAATAAGGGTTTTCCTTTCTTTTTCCCTTTATTGCTTCTTTTAGTGCATCACCACTCAAAAGCCCCATTTTTTGTAGAGATTCGATAATTAAAAGCCCATTTTTCATGTGTTGTTCCGCTTCTTCACATGCTGCTTTTTGTTTACCAATACTTCCAAGCCTATCTTTTTGCATAGCTTTATCAACAGAAAGCCTATTTTTCATGTATTGTGCAGCTTCTTTTAGGGCTTCACTTCTTAATTTTTCTGCCTCATCATGTTTGCCTTGTTCTATCAAAGCGTTGTATTCTTCCCATTTTTCCATAATTCACAGTTTTAACTCCGGTCTGGTAAACTATTAATAGCCGCTTGTTTAATTAATCCGTTAACCCATTCAATTTATCAAACAAACTAACCGCTGCACGCTGTAACTTGTTTTCTATGGCTGCATAATGGGCTTGGGTTGTTTTTATTTCACTGTGTCCTAAATTCTTACTTATCGTTTCAATGGGTGCGCCCAAACTCAAAAGGATTGTAGCGTATGTATGCCGGGCTACATGGAAACTCAAATTTTTTGTTACTTTCGCTGCAAAAGCCCATTGCTTTAATTGTATATAAGTTATGTGATAAGAATCCGTTTATAAAAAAGGTTTCCTTTTCCCCTTATTATGGGACGGGTAATACATCACAGTTAACTCCGGCTCAACGCCAATCGTTGGATTCCGGATTCAAAAAGAGTAGCAGCCATTTTCATACACTCAATATCAACCCTCCAAAAAATTCAGAAATTCTTCCTCTTCCATTATCTTAATTCCCAACTTATTTGCTTTCTCCAATTTCGCCGGTCCCATATTCTCCCCCGCAAGAACAAAACTCGTCTTCGCCGAAATACTACCACTATTCCTCCCTCCATTTTTCTCTATAATCTCTTTATATTCATCCCTCGAATGTCGCGCAAATACCCCACTGATAACGATAGATTGTCCAGCCAGCTTATTCGTATACTCGTCCCTTCCTTCTGTACGTTCCATCTGTAAACCGGCTTCTTTCAACCGATTAACAATACACCTATTAGAATCATTGGAAAAATACTGAAGAATACTCCCCCCTATTTTTTCCCCTATTTCATCAATATGCATCAGCCGCTCCCTATCCGCTCTCCCCAATTCTTCTATACTTGCAAACGACTTGGCTAACTTCTTTGCCACCGTTTCTCCTACAAAGCGAATACCAAGAGCAAAAAGTACCCGCTCAAAAGGAACTTCTTTACTACGGGCTATCGCATTCACAATATTTTCCGCCGACCGGTCCCCCATCCTGTCCAATTCTCTAATATCCTCAAACGTAAGCCGGTACAAATCGGTCACATCCTTTACCAATCCCAATTGATAAAACATATCCACCGTTTCCGGACCCAAATTATCTATGTTCATCGCCCGCCGGCTAATAAAATGTATGATTTTTCCTTTAATTTGCGGAGGACAACCCGATTCATTGGGACAATAGGATGCAGCTTCTCCCCCGTAACGAACCAATTCACTCTTACACTCCGGACAATACTTGGTAAACTGCACTTTTTCACCCAACAAAAAGCGCGCCTCCGTATCCACTCCTGTTATCTTTGGAATAATTTCACCTCCCTTCTCCACATAAACCCTATCGCCGATATACAAATCCAATCCTGCCATCACATCGGCATTATGCAACGAAGCCCGTTTCACCACAGTCCCCGACAGTTGCACAGGGTCAAGACAAGCAACAGGGGTTACAGCGCCCGTTCTCCCCACTTGAAACATCACCCCGTTAAGATGCGTAAGCGCACGTTCCGCCCGAAATTTATACGCAATAGCCCAGCGAGGCGACTTAGCCGTATAGCCAAGATTCCGCTGCTGGCGAATATTATTCACTTTTAATACCACTCCGTCCGTAGCTACCGGTAAATTTTTTCGTTCGGTATCCCAATAATTGATAAAATCAAAAACCTCTTCTATCGTTCGGCATTTCCAACTCAGAAACTGAAAGCCCCATTTGGCAACTTCCTGCAAATTTTCATAATGCCCTTCACACGAAAGGTTCTCTCCTAAAGATAATAAAAAATAAGCCGTAAGATTCCGTTTAGCCACCGTAGCGGCATTTTGCAACTTCAATGTTCCGGAAGCAGCATTACGGGGATTAGCAAAAAGAGGTTCTTCGCGTGCTTCTCTTTCCTCGTTCAGTTTCTCAAAAACATCCCACGGCATCAAAATTTCACCGCGAATTTCAAAACTACGGAGATAGTTGTTACCCTGCAAAACAAGAGGAATTGTTTTGATTGTCTTTACATTATCCGTTACATCATCTCCCTTTTCCCCATCCCCGCGAGTAACTGCATACGCCAATCTTCCGTCTTCATAAGTGAGAGAAATAGAGGTTCCGTCATATTTCATCTCACAACAAATCTCAAAATCCTCATTGAGCGACTTACGCACTCGCTCGTAAAAATCCCTTACCTCTGCCTCCGAATAAGTATTAGCCAACGAAAGCATCGGATATTTATGAGCTACTTGTACGAAATCTTTATTGCTATCACTCCCCACACGCATCGTTGGCGAATTCTCGTCTCTATAGTCCGGAACTGCCTGCTCTAACTCTTGCAATTCATACATTTTATCGTCAAATTCCTTATCGGAAATGACCGGCTCATTCAACACATAGTAATTATAATTATGCCGATGCAATTCTGCACGCAACTTGTCAATTTTTTCTTTTACGTTTGTCATATCCGGATAGGTATTGTTTTGATAGGAAGGCAAAAATAACTCTTTTTCCGGTACTAATCAAAAGGGAAGAACCTGTGTTAAATAGTGGTTACAATTTTTCCAATTCCACCGACAACTGTTCCCATTCTTCCACCAATGTACTAAGTTGTTCCTTTAACAGCCGGTGCCGTTCATAAAGTTCCCTATCCGAAGCGCTTGCGGAAGTAGCCATACAGTCTTCCGTTTTTTTCAATTCCGTTTCCATATTTTCAATCTTTGTCTCGCAATTACTTACTTGTTTTTCCAATTTTTTTATTCTTCTACTGTTTTCCTTTTGAGTTTCGTAGGTTTGTTTGGAAGAGAGTGGAAGAGAAGAATTTAGATTCACACTTTTATTTTCAGGTTTTGCTTCCCATGAAAAGGAAGCCCTATTCAATTCATGCAGACTTTCCATATTTTTCGTTTGCAAAAAGTCGTAGATACCTCCCAAGTATTCCTTTACCCTGCCTCCTCCAAATTCATATACTTTAGTTACCAATCCATCTAAAAATTCGCGGTCGTGACTGGCAATAATCACGGTACCGTTAAACTCACGAATAGCATCTTTCAATATGTCTTTGGAACGCATATCCAGATGATTCGTCGGTTCATCCAAAATAAGGAGATTAACCGGTTCAAGCAGCAACTTTATCATTGCCAAGCGAGTACGTTCTCCACCCGAAAGCACTTTCACCTTTTTGTCCGACGCCTCCCCTCCAAACATAAACGCACCCAATATATCACGTATTTTCAAACGTATGTTCCCCGTTGCCGCACGGTCAACCGTTTCAAATACGGTAAGATTTTCATTGAGCATCTGTGCTTGGTTTTGAGCAAAATAACCGATTTGTACATTGTGTCCAATAGTGAGTTTTCCCTCGAAATCAATCTCGTTCATCATACATTTTACTAATGTAGATTTTCCTTCCCCATTCTTACCTACAAAAGCGACTTTCTCACCCCGGTTAAGAGTCAGGTTTACCTCGCGAAAAACCAAATGCTTGCCGTACATCTTCTTCACATTCTCACCAATCACCGGATAACTTCCTGATCGCAAAGCGGACGGGAACTTCAATTTCAGTGTCGAATTATCCTCTTCATCCATTTCGATGCGTTCTATCTTTTCCAATTGTTTGATACGGCTCTGCACCTGCACGGCTTTAGTGGCTTTGTACCGGAAACGTTCAATAAAATCTTCCGTATCTTGTATCTGTTTCCGTTGGTTTTCGTATGCACGTACTTGTTGTTCACGACGTTCCTTGCGCAACACGATGAATTGGTCATACGCTACCCGGTAATCGTAAATCTTTCCACAAGATATTTCAATAGTACGCATAGTCACATGATTAATAAAAGCACGGTCGTGACTAACTAATACCACTGCATTGGTGCGAGTAACGAGGAAAGTTTCCAACCACTGGATAGACTCAATATCCAGATGATTGGTCGGTTCGTCCAACAGCAATACATCGGGACAACCAAGTAACAACTTTGCCAACTCAATACGCATACGCCAACCCCCGCTAAACTCGGAAGTAGGACGGTTAAAGTCTTCGCGATGAAAGCCCAATCCCATGAGAGTACGTTCCGCCTCGGCACGAAAATTAGCAGCTCCCAACATAAGAAAGCGTTCATTTTCAACTGTAAAACGGTCTATCAATTTATGATAATCGTCCGAATCATAATCAACCCGTTCGGCAAGTTCCCGGTTCATTCGTTCCAGCTCTGCCTGCTGTTTAAAGATATGTTCAAAAGCCTGTCCGGTTTCTTCCATCACCGTTCGTTCGTCGGTAAGCGCCATTACTTGCGGCAGGTAACTAACGGTAATGTTGCGAGGTATGAAAATATTTCCGGAGGTAGGTGTTTGCAACCCTGCCAATATTTTGAGCATCGTAGATTTCCCCGCGCCGTTTTTTCCAACAAGAGCAATACGGTCTTTTTTATTGATAACATAAGAGATGTTGTCAAATAATGGAACCACATTAAACTCTACCTTTAAGTTTTCTACTGAAATCATCTTGTTTCATTTTCCTATATCTCCTTCCATACAAAGTATGAAAGACACCGCTACGGAGCGCAAATATATAAAAATAAGTTTTGTAATATAAAAGGAAAGACCTACCTTCGTGCCGTCAAAATAATTATTTGTTTTATATCAAATTACAAATTTATGTATTTAGATTCAACCAAGAAAAAAGAAATCTTTGAAAAGTACGGGAAGTCTAACACTGATACCGGTTCACCTGAATCGCAGATAGCATTGTTTTCATACCGTATTTCTCACCTGACCGAGCATCTGAAGCTCAACAGAAAAGATTATAGCACGGAGAGAGCTTTAACGATATTGGTAGGGAAACGACGCAGGTTGTTGAGCTACGTAAAGGAAAAGGATATCAATCGATATCGTGAAATCGTGAAAAATCTCGGTTTGAGAAAATAGCCCTCGAAAAAGAAAAAGCCGTCCATGAAGAAAAAGACGGCTTTTTTATGCCAATAAAAAATCAGGAAAGTTCAAATCACCACTCAAAACTCAATTGCTTCCAAACACTGTCCGCTTTTTCTTCCTCTTCTCTGGGATGAGATACATAAAGCCCCATAAGACGTATGGGGTGGTCACTGTAATCCACTTCCTTCAAAAGTCGTTTAGCCAATGGTAATAGGGTGTCTAAAGTCGTAAGTTCTTGAGATTGACTAACGCTTCGCGTCAGTTGACTGAAATCATGGAATTTGATTTTCAACGTCAACGTGTATCCTTTGAAATCTGCGCTTTCAAGCCGGTCTATCAGTTCTTTCGCCACATGATACAATTCAATGATAACAGATGATTGACGTGAAATATCCTTTTCCAATGTGCGTTCACAACCTATAGATTTTTTTACATGAACCGCTTCTACAGGACGATCGTCAATACCCCTCGCAAAGTCGTAATAAAGTTGACCTGTCTTACCAAACCTTTGAGTAAGTCCCTCCAACGAATAATTCCTCAATTGCAAACCGTTATAAATACCCATCTTATGCATTTTCTCCGCAGTAACTTTCCCCACCCCCCAAAACGACTCAATGGGAAGAGCGGCCACAAATCCCAATGCCCGGTCAGGATGAATAACATACAAACCGTCAGGTTTCCGGTAATCAGAAGCTATCTTAGCCAAAAATTTATTATAAGAAACGCCAGCAGAAGCAACCAAATTCAATTCACTTCGTATCTCTTGCTTAATTTGCTTGGCAACATTCACTCCCAAAGGAATGTTTTTCTTATTCTCCGTTACATCCAAAAAAGCTTCGTCCAAAGAGAGAGGTTCGATTATATCCGTATATTCATAGAAAATTTCATGTATCTTGTGAGAAACAGCTCCGTACACATCTAACCTTGCCGGAACAATGATCAAAGGGGGGCATACTCGCTTAGCTTTTTGAGACGACATAGATGAATATACCCCATAACGGCGCGCTTCATAACTCGCAGCAGCAATAACTCCACGTCCCTCGCCTCTACCCACTGCAACAGGTTTACCTCGAAGTTCGGGATGGTCTCGCTGCTCTACCGAAGCATAGAAAGCATCCATATCTATATGTATAATCTTGTGCTCGCTCATAAATTTAAACAAAACCCGTATTACATTTAGAGAAAGAGCTAGAAAAGAGTCGTTTTTTAGACTGCTAAATTAGTTATATTTAGTTGTCTGATAAAGGATTAAACAAATTAAACAATAAAAATAGGGCATTGCTAATTAAATATACAATTCCGGTTGCTATTTATAATCGGCTATAAAATAAATGTCAATCCTCTATTTTTGTATTATTCACACACAAAAGCAGGAGGAGTGACTATATGATTATAAAAGCCATTGCCATATATGTATTTTGAATGATATATTCCAATCCATACAACATTCGTACATCCCAGCCGTATGCTGCAAGGAAGCTGAGTACAGGGCAACCTTCGTGCAATAATCCGGTTCACAGAAATAATCATGGGAGATGAAAATCCCCCTCTTATAAATTTATCGTTCCAAGAAATAAGGATTTTTTTCATGTATCCAATATGTAAAGCTACCTTATATTGTTTTTTCAAGCTAGGTTTATCCTTCATATTCGATAGAAGTTGTAAAGCAAACTTACGCATAGTGGACAGGTTCAGTGGCGTATTGCCCACTCTGGCTCTATAGGTGTCGTCCTTAAAAGTAACATCCAAATGCCAATGCAAGTGATTTTCCATCCCCCCAACGCCCCTTGATAAAGGAAACCTTGTATGCGAGGATCTTCCATGCCTCTGAAATACTGTGATATTACCTTTTCCATAGAGTAAAGAGGGCAAAGGTAGGAGTTTCTTGTTGAATTTATACTATTTTGATGCAGTTGCTCTGATTTTCTTATAAGATTTTGTGTATTTTCTTATATTTGAATTACTTTTGCAAACATGTAAAAAAATAAATAGATTACGTATGGCTACTACAGCGGATATTAAAAATGGTATGTGTATTGACTTGGACGGTCAATATTATTTCATTGTGGAATTTTTGCATGTGAAACCCGGAAAAGGAGCCGCCTTTGTGAGAACAAAACTGAGAAATGTAATTAACGGACGTATCATCGAAAAAACATTTAACGCTGGAGTAAAATTGGATGAGGTGCGTATCGAACGTCGTCCTTATCAATATCTGTATTCAGACGAAATGGGATACAACTTCATGAATCAGGAAACGTTTGAGCAAATTTCTATTCAGAAAAGCCTTATTACGGGAGTTGACTTCCTCAAAGAAGGAGATGTAGTAGATGTTATTTCCCATGCCGAATCGGAAACAGTGCTTTATGCCGAAGTTCCCGTAAAAGTAACATTGAAGATTACCTATGCCGAACCGGGAGTAAGGGGTGATACCGCTACCAATGTAACCAAACCAGCCACTGTTGAGACAGGCGCCACCGTGCGTGTTCCTTTATTTATCAATGAAGGCGAACTGATAGAAATTGATACGAGAGACGGATCATACGTAGGACGAGTGAAAGGATAACGAGCTTTTCTTATTGAATTTAAAAAACTTATACAAGTGTCTTTTCAAGTAGCAAATAATCCAATTGATCGTGTGAAAGAAAAAGAGCTTTGGCAACTCTTATACGACAATCACAAAAAGGACGATTTAATTGATATGGGAGACGAGTTCGGTATTAAAACAGTAACTTCGTGGAATAAAAAAAATCTTGCCCGGTCCATTGAAAAATATCTGACGGCAGACCCTACCCATTTAACTTTCCGTATGCCGCTTAAAGAGATACAAGATCTTCAAAAATTATTGCGCGCAGGAGGAGTTTTGCTGGAGTGTGATTTTGGGGATACCGATATGCTTCGTTTCCCTAATCTGTATTTCAGACATGTGGTCGAACTTATTACAAACGACGGCAAAGAATATTGGGTGATTCCCGATAACCTTCGAAAAGCATTGTTATCTATTACGAATAGATTGGATGATGAACTAATCCTCCGCCAATGGGACATAAGAGAAAAAATTATCTGTGGACTTATTTCCCTATACGGTATTATGCCTTTGGAAGACTTTGTAAACATATATAATGACATAAATGGAGAAGAAGACACATTGAAACCCATAAACTTAATTCATTTTATTGAACAGCGGGACAGGGCGTTTGTAGAACTTAATCTATTTGCTTACGAGGAAAAAGAGTATGTTGTTTCTTCGCGCATGGAAAGAGTAGAAGAAATATTAAGCGAAATACTCCGGAGACCGAAATTACCTTATCATTCTTTCACAAGAGAAGAAGTATTGGAGATGGGGACTTTATATTATTCCTTTACTTCTCTGTCATCTAAGAATCTTTTCAATTATTTAACTACAATTTTTAATGTTTCTGCACCTTTTACTTCACTTTTGATACGCGAAATAGGAGAAATGGCACAGAATAATGTATCCGTGCTAGAGTTAATGAAAAATGTTTTTGAAACTCTTAATCAAATAAGTGATAACAAAGATAATAATCCCACTCGGTTTCTATCTGTATTAAAGAGATATGTAAACAATTTACCTCGCTGGACGTTGAAAGGTAATACCCTCAACGATGTGATTGATAGGAACGCTTATAGACAGACTTATCCGCAAATGGAAACAGAAGAAGACATGGACGAAATTTCTTATCTCTCTTTTGCGAAACCTTATATAAACTTTTTAAAAATCGAAAATAATGATCCTTGTTTTTGCGGAAGCGGAAAGATATACAAGGATTGTTGCGGTGATAATTGATCGCAAAGATATTCAATGAGTGAATTTATAGCTGCTATCGAACTCGGTTCATACAAAATGACCGGAATAGCCGGAAGAAAAAATAGTGATGAAAGTCTACAAATCTTGGCTTATGCCACAGAAAACGCATTTATGTCTGTGCGCAAAGGAACGGTTTATAATATTAATAAAACGGCTCAAGGGTTAACTTCTCTCATTAACAGGTTGGAAGGTCAACTACAATGTTCCATTGCCAAAGTCTATGTGGGTGTCACCGGACAGTCGCTTCATTCGGTAAAGAATATCTTGCGTCGCGACTTGAAGGATGGAACCATTGTTTTGGAACACTTAGTCCACGAAATCAATGACGAGAATTACGGAACGAAATATACCGACGCTGATATATTGGATATTGTTCCACAAGAATATAAAGTTGGGAATAGTTTTCAAGTGGATCCTGTGGGTGTGGCATGTAATGGTCTCGAAGGACATTTTTTAAATATCATTGCCCGTTCTTCGGTTAAAAAGAATTTGGAACATGCCTTTGAATCGGCAAAGATTGATATGGCTGATATGTTCGTCACTCCACTTGTTACAGCTTCCGTTACACTTTCTGAAAGTGAAAAACGTTCGGGGTGTGTATTCATTGATTTTGGATCCGATACCACTACAATCAGTATTTATAAAAACAACCTGCTTCGTTTTCTTACTTTGTTACCCTTAGGCAGCCATAATATTACTCACGATATTGTTTCCTTGCAAGTAGAAGAAGAGGAAGCCGAATATTTGAAACTAGCTTACGGAAACGCTATACTCGAAGAATATGAAGATGAGAAGAAATCGGTATATGCTCCCGACAACAAGACACACGCTGTCAAACTCGGCGATTTGAATAATGTGATTGAGGCGCGCGTAGAAGAAATTATTGCCAATGTATGGCATCAAATACAATCTTCGAGTTATGACGACAAATTAACAGCAGGTATTGTAATGACCGGCGGGGGGGCGAATTTGAAAAATATGGATGAAGCTCTTCGCAGGAAAACAGGATGGTTCAAAGTACGGCATGCCCAATTTATTTGTAATGAAGTTTATGATACTAAAAACGTTTTACCCAAAGACGGTACGTGTAATGCGCTGCTTGGGCTTTTAGCTGCCGGGACAGAAAATTGTTGCCGCTTGGAAGAGGGATTCCCAAACAAAAATAATCAATCAATTACTCCTGCAACAGATTTATTCGAACACGACGAATCTTTAAAAAAAGAGACGGAAAAACCGAAAAACCATCACAAGGAAGAAGAAAAAAAGAAAACTTTAAAAAAAACCGAAAAACCGAAAAAAGGATGGTTATCGGGAATTAAAGACCTTTCAGATATCTTTAGTGATGAGGAAATGGAGTGATTACGGGTAAATATATTATCATAAAAAGCGTGTCGCTATGGATTATAATTTCAAAGATATTGAGAAAAAATGGCAAAAACAATGGAAAGAACGCAAAACCTATTTGGTAACAGAGAACGAATCGAAGCCGAAATACTACGTACTTAACATGTTTCCTTATCCTTCGGGAGCAGGGCTGCATGTAGGACATCCGTTGGGATATATTGCTTCGGATATTTATGCCCGTTACAAAAGGTTACGAGGATTTAACGTGTTGAATCCGATGGGATATGATGCTTACGGCTTACCCGCCGAACAATATGCTATACAGACAGGGCAACATCCCAATATTACTACCGAAGAAAATATTAAACGCTATAACGAGCAACTGAATAAATTGGGTTTCTCTTTCGATTGGAGTCGGGAACTTCGTACTTGCGACCCCATCTATTATAAATGGACCCAATGGGCTTTTATCCGTATGTTCAACAGTTTTTACTGTAACGATGAAAGAAAAGCCTTACCGGTAACCAAATTGATCAAAGCATTTGAAACGAATGGTACAGAAGGTTTGAATGTCGCTTGTACCGAGAAATTCACCTTCACAGCCGGAGAATGGAAAGCCATGAACGAGCGGCAACAACAAGAAACGCTGATGAATTACCGTATCGCTTATTTGGGCAATACGATGGTAAATTGGTGTCAGGAACTTGGGACAGTATTAGCTAATGACGAAGTCATAGACGGCGTATCGGCACGTG
>SNRY01000195.1_pt1 | contig 22485 bp, 21 predicted proteins | sample 4693421 | NCBI WGS metagenome assembly SNRY01 (sample SAMN11003215, study PRJNA524138) | termite gut metagenome | isolation source: Bacteroidetes bacterial symbionts from single cell of protist host amplifed... | host: Streblomastix strix ... | reverse complement strand
CTAACCTTTGTGTCCGAATGATAATACACTGTGCCATTGACGCAAGCTATCGACTTGGCATTTTGCAATACCGTATCAATATCATGATCTATTAGGATGATGGCACACTCGCGATTAATCTCTGCCAGTAATTCATAAAGTCGGTCTTCAAACCGCTTGTCAATATATGTGTTCGGTTCGTCTAAAATTACCACTTGCGGCTCGGAGATAACGGCACGTCCCAACATTGCCCGTTGCAACTGCCCGCCACTAAGTTGACCTACTATCCTGTTTTCCAAACCTTCAAGTCCCATACGGGAAACGATACGTCGCACCTTTTCCTTGTGCAAACGGGAAAAGCCGCCGATAAGTGATTTCTTGGAACCGATAAGTCCCGAAAGAACTAATTCTTGAACAGAGATAGGAAACTTGCGATCTATGTTGTTGTACTGAGGCAAATATCCCATATTGAGGGAACTTGCCGGTATTCCATTCCTGTAAAACCGGATATTTCCTCCGGCAGGCTTGAGTAATCCGAGTATCGTTTTGATTAGGGTTGTTTTCCCTCCGCCGTTAGGACCGATCATTCCGAGAAAATCAGATTCATTGACAGTTAGGTTTACGTCTTGCAAAACTATCCGTTTGTCATAGGCAACGGAAAGATTACGAATGGCTATTAATGGATTACCGGTCATAACTGTTCATTTGGGAGGTTGAAGATATGAAACCTGAACATTGGTTATAAAAAAGATGAAACCTTATTCTGCAAACGAACAAGATTTCATCTTTCTTATCACCCCATCAATCCCTTCCGTTTACCTTAACGCAATGCAAAATATACGTTGTTCGTCGTTGCCTGCCGAGCTTCCATTATCCCTTGGGCATCTATGGTAACATTCATTGTTTCACCATTTGCCAGGAAGAGGTTAGCCGTGCCGTTATTGTTGATTGTCAACAGTTCTGTGCTGATGCCCTTGGCAACGACACTCCATGTGTTGGTCTCCTGCTTATAAACCAAATCCGCCGTTTGACCGTCCTTAGTGATTTCGTAACCGTTTTCAAGGTTTTTCACTAGATAGTTGCCGTTCTTTCCTTTTACCGTTTTTGTTTCACCGGCTTTAGCTGCCGCCGGATTGTCGCCTGTCCAGAATTCAATGGAATTGAGAACTACGGAATCAATACATATAGAAAGTTCATATACCGGAACGATGCAGAGAACAAGAAAAACCAATTCATTAACAAACTTATTATCACCCACATCTTTATTCCAGTCAAAAACCTTGCCGGTTAAAGCGAATGAACCGATACAAGAACTAAACAGCATGGAACTGCTCAGAATAATTGCACACAGAGGTAGAATCTTTCTTTTCATAATCAATTAATAGTATTAAATGAGTAATTGTAATTGCGATATTTTACAATACAAAAGTAACTTTTTTTTCGGAAATCGTCCGAAAAGCAATAAAAATTACAGGCCTCTACAATATCTCTTTTGAGGCGCCTTCAAAAGACAATACACTGTTTGACAGGCAACAATTTCACAGGACCAATCAGACCGGACGATACTAATGCGTCATCTTTCGACCAGAGGTTCCACATGCAGAATGTTTCGCGACCGCTTGGATCAGGCTGTCCGTCATAGACCCATTCGGGCCATTTGCTCAGCGTCCCGTTCGGCTGGCGTTCATTCTCTACCGGTAGTTTCGCGTCACCGATTAAACGGTTTGGCCACAGGTTGGTTACACGAATTTCGAGATGATTTTCACTTGGTTTGAGGGCATCCGTAATATCGACTGTTTTATCCTGTTTCCAAAGCACGTCGAACGATTTACCGTTGACTGTAAGCTCGGCAATCGCATCAACCTGACCAAGATCAAGATATATCCGCCGATCGGCAGCTAAAAATGTTTCCGGCATTTGTATCATTTTGCTATATGCAGCTGTTCCGCTGAAATATCGAATGGATTCATCGTCCGACTCACTCCACGAAATCAACTTGTCAAAGGTAACTGTTTTCTTCGGAAATTGTATCTGCCACGGTCCGCTAATTTCGAGTGGTTCGGGCAACACAACATCTGCCGACCATTTTTTGCCTGAAACAAGCGTTACGTCATAATGCCCGGAAATCCATACATCAAGGCATGTTGCCCCCACAACATTGATGGACGGTTCTGCAATAAACGGCGATTTTTTCGACTTGAGACTAAGATTGACCTTCATTGGGTCGGTACCTTGCCATGTGTGCGTTTCACCGTCCATTTCGTATGCGATTGTAAGTGTTTTAACAACCATATACGCAGGGTCAACAGGTTGTGCCATTGCGGATACGGAGAAGTTTTTACCTCCGCCATCAATGATTGCTTGCAATTTTTCCTTTACGTCAATTGTTCGAGCCACATCACCGGCAGGTCCGTATTTCGCACTGACAATCCTGACTACGGGCAAATCTTTGCCGGTGGGCAACGATTCGCTGGTACTTCCAAGCAACGTGTTATTGTAGGTAATACTTGCTATTGCATCCGTCTTTTTGGCAACATCTTTACGGAACACTACAAAAACCGACTCCGTGGGCTTGAGCGGTAACAAAATCGTAGTCACGCCCTCATGTGTCTGATACGCCGTTGCCGGTGTGATTTTTCCGGTTTCAGGCGACCAGAATTCCGGTTTTCCTTTTGCGCGAAATGAGGTTTGCGTGAGTATAAAGTTATTTTCAGGATTAGCTACGAAATAAATGTCTGCATCGGGCGTCCGGCGGTGTATTTGATTGAGTGGTTGACTTGCTCTGAAATCCGCGGACACTCCTTGTTGACGGAGTACCTCCTCGGCATTCTTGCCCCAAATGATTTGTCCCTTACCAACGACTCGTTCTCCGGCTTGTCCGGAGGCATCGCCCCAAAGTTGATCAACCGATTCTTTCAGTTTGCTGTCATTGTTCGGATAATCAACCAGACCAAAAGAGGTTTTCGGACGATTGCCAATCACGGTAGCCCCATCTTTCACTAATTGAAATACTTTGTCGGCAAGCGCCGACGTCATTCGTTCCGATTGAGGAAGTACAAGAATCCGGTAACTCATTCCGTTCGGAAGTACAAGTTTACCGTCTTTGACTGACATCTGCAATACGGCGTGAGTGCCGCACTGATCCCAGGGATTGCCCATATTCGGGTGGCTACCGTAATTTTGTGGTGAATCTTCCGGCTCGACATAGCAGATATCGGCAACGAATTGTCCTTGTCGCAGCATGTACTGACAACGGGTCAGATATTCATGCCATGCCGGGGTTAGCTCCCACCAGATTTGTGTCCGTTCGTAATGTACTCCCCACGGACCCATCATCAGACCGGGTTTAATATCTTTCCATGGCTGGAAGGAGTAACGGTGAAACACGAAGCGATTGATTCCTTCACAAAACGCACGGTCTCCGAGCACCTTCATGGAGCCGGGATGTTGCAACCAACGTTCTGTGTTTGCTGAAGTGAACGCCTCTGCGCCGATAATATTTCTGCCGTAAATATGCCCTGCCGAAGCCATTCCTTTACACTCGTTTAACCGCCACCCATCATCGGGTATCCAGCTACCACTGAACCAAAACTCTCCCATCGGTTCGTCCGCCATCCCGCCGAACTGTAAAAAATCGCAAGGAGCCATGTCGTAAGCCTCAATGGATAGTTTCAAACCCTGTTCATGAGCCAGGTCTGACATCCGTCCAACATGATACTGCAACACCATCTCGGATACAGTGTGTCGAAAATCCCATAAAAAACGATCGGTATGGTCTGTAGTATCAATAATATAACCTGCAAATACGGGCAGATATGGCAACAAGTCGTAATGACAGCGGTTTTGATATTCTTCCCGCATGTTTTCCGTCCAGTTTTGCGAACCGTTTTCCCAGCTGTCAATATGTGTGGAGACAAAAACCTTGCCGGCGTGTTTTTTGTTCTCTGCAACCAGCCTCCCGATTTGTCCGGCAAAGGCGGCGTCTGTTCCCTTAATCGAAAGTTTATCACATTCCAAACCTACGCCGGACGCCGGAGCCGGAGCGACCATCACTCCTTTACAGGTATGACCGATTCGCAAAACTGTCCAGTTCCCCGCCGGAGCATTCCATTTCAAAACGCTGTCATTTCCCATTTGATTGGTGATATCAATGACGGCATTTTTAGCGATTACTGCTTTATTTTCTTCTCTACTGAGACGGTTGGTATTGATATTGACAGGTGTTTTACCGGTCATATTCTCCGGTGTTGGAAATGCCAGTACAACGATGTCGCGGTAATAGTTCATTTTCATCGGTGGTTGCGGCAGCATGATCTGTTGCTCTTTCCCTGTTCCTCTTACGGTGGTTTCCGTCCACGTAAGTACCTGCATTGCTTCGTCCGGCTTAATCCATGCCCCTCCGCTACCATTCCAGCCCGGGTCATTGTTCATGTTGACTTCAATTCCACAGCGTTCTGCTTCAGCCATCATAAACTGAAAAAGTTCCCGCCAGCTATCGCTCATAAAGTCAACAGGTCCTTTTGGAGCGCCTTGTCCTACTTCCATGATCAGCACGCCTTTGATCCCAACACGCTGCATCGCCTCTAGGTCAGCGGTAACGCCTTCTTTCGTCAGGTTCCCGTTGTTCCAGAACCAATACACCCACGGCTGGTTTTCCGCATCGGGACTTGCAAAGTTTTTAGCCATATCGGCAACATTCCCACACGATGTGCCCAAAAGCATGAGCAACGTCATATAAACCAGCAAATTCTTCCTGATGCCGGAAATTGTCAATTTTCCTTTTATACCGGATTTTGTGTTCTTAGTATTCATTTTCACATTGATTTAGTTTTCACCCGTTGGCGGAATTAAAAGTTAAGGAAAAATATAGGTAAGAAGCTGTGCATAAGTGAAATAATTTGTATTTTCATAGTTGTTAAATACATCAGACACAACCTGTTTTGCACAACATAAGAAACAAATTTAGGTATAATGTGAGACATTTGCAAGCAATTAGGAAAAGAATTTACCCATACTTGTTGTGCATTTAGCAAATATTCATTTTAATACTATTTGTACCCGTTGGCGGAATTAAAGAAGCGTAAAAATAGAGAGATAAAGGTTGTACATAAACCTCCTAATCGTGATCTTGTATGTTCCCTCACACCTGCATACTACTACCTGAATACGACATGCTAAACGGTTCCCTCCGATTCCTGTCCGATACATGTCCGATTCCTCCCCGTTTCTTACCCGATTGCCAAGTGGGGAGGGATGCCCGGTGAAGCCCGTGAAAACCGCGTGGAGTGGGTTGGAGACTGCCCGGCGAGTGCTAAGAAAGTCGTTGGAATCCCGTATGAGCTGTCATAAAGGCTTTACGCTAATAATTCCGTCAACGGGTGAATAAAATAATAGCGTATTTATTTGATACTGTCGCATAAAGTCCGTATATTTGTTTCAAAATGAGGTATATAAAACTGCAAATATCACATCAAAAGCGTACAATAACGTATAAAAAATGAGAACATTATATTTATTGTTTGTAACAGTATTTCTTTCAATACAATTTCTTTCATGTAGTGAAAGCTGTGAGCCGAGTGGAAATTCCGTTTTATATTTTAAGACGGTTATTTCACAAGAAATAACATTAAGAAGTTCGTCTTTGGAAGAAATGAAAAGCGATACGATATTATCATTAATATGCACAGGAAAAGATATTGAGTGGTTTAACGCAACTACCGGCGAATTAAAATTCAAAGACTATGTGGATAAAAGCATTATAATGAGTCTTTGTGTATATTTAGAGGAAGAATTGCTTTTTTCTGTGGGGTACGTTCCGGATGTCATGTCGTATATACTCAATTATCCTGTTCTCGAACATTCCCTTAATGATAATCGTTACTACATTAAAAATGGCTATCCTGGTTGGGATGAAGGGAATCCTAATTATCTATCCGTCAAAGAAGATCGTGAGAAAAATTGGGAAAAAATTGAAAAAGGTTGGAGCATTTTTATTGAGCAACTGAAAAAAGAAGGCAGGTATAGAAACTAGAAAAATTCGCACTGAATTGTTTTTGAGGGCATTTAGATACTTCTCCTAACGTATGGCTACAATGTACGACACTTTGCTCCGATTGCCTTTGTTTCAGGGAATTTGCAGGGAAGATCTTACCGCAATAATAGAAAAGGTTAAATTGAATTTTCTCAAATACGAGGCAGGAAAGCAAATCGTACGAAGCGGGGAAAGGTGTGACAAATTAATTTTTTTATTGAGCGGAGAGATAACATCGTCTTTTTCTCTTAAAAAAGATTTTGCTTTTGTGGAATATATTCAAGCTCCATATCCGATAGAACCTTACTCCTTGTTTGGCATGGACGTTTATTACGCCTCCTCCTATACCGCTTGTACGGACGTTGATGTGTTGACCATTGAAAAGTCATTTATTAGTAACGAATTGTTTAAATACGAAATTTTTCGGTTTAATTATTTAAACATTATCAGTAATCGTATGCAAATTCTTTATTCGCATCTATGGAAAGAAATGCCAACTAATACCGAAGATAAGATTATTCGTTTCCTCGAAATGCATATAGCAATACCAAATGGAAAGAAATTGCTCAAAATAAAGATGAAGGAACTGGCTTGGTTTTTGGACGAAACGCGACTAAATGTATCTAAAGCATTAAACGTGTTTCAAGAAAAAGGATTGCTAACTTTACATCGTAAAGAAATTGTTATTCCGAAAGTGGAATTACTGATTGCAACCGGTACGCAACAACGCATGATGAAAAATGAATGAAAATGTACTGGATAAACTGAAGATACTGGCAGAGTCGGCTAAGTACGATGTTTCTTGTTCGTCAAGCGGTACTGTCCGAAGTAACAGCCAAAACGGCGGATTGGGAAATACAGTGGGAGGTTGGGGTATCTGCCATAGCTTTGCCGAAGACGGACGTTGCATATCGTTATTGAAAATCATGCTTACCAACCATTGTATGTACGATTGTGCTTACTGCATCAATCGCCGGAGCAATGATGTGCGCAGGACGACTTTCTCCGTGTCGGAATTGGTAGATTTAACTATTGAATTTTACCGTCGCAACTACATAGAAGGACTGTTTCTGAGTTCCGGCGTGGTGCGTAATCCCGATTATACGATGGAGCGAATAGTGCGTGTGGCGAAAGATTTGCGCGAACAGCACCGTTTTAACGGATATATTCATTTGAAAACCATTCCGGGAGCAAGTTGCGAATTGGTAAATGCCGCCGGATTGTATGCCGACCGCATCAGTGTAAACCTCGAAATACCTAATGAGGACAGTTTAAAAAGACTTGCTCCCGAAAAGAGTTTTAAAAGCGTGTTTGAGCCAATGAAATATATTCAGCAAGGAATATTGGAAAACGGCGAAGAAAGGAGAAAGCATCGCCATGCCCCTCGTTTTGCTCCGGCAGGACAAAGTACGCAAATGATTGTAGGGGCAACACCGGAGACAGACAAGGACATTCTTTATTTTTCATCTGCGCTCTACCAACGTCCTACGATGAAGCGGGTTTATTATTCCGGGTATGTATCGGTGAATGCTTATGATAACCGTCTTCCGGCTTTGAAACAACCACCCTTAGTACGGGAAAACCGTTTGTATCAGGCAGATTGGTTATTGCGTTTCTATCAATTTAAAGTAAATGAGATCGTGAACGATGTTTATCCCGACCTTGATTTGGAGGTTGACCCCAAACTTGCTTGGGCTTTGCGGCATCCCGAACAATTTCCCATTGATATTAATAAAGTGGACTATGAAATGTTATTGCGTGTGCCGGGTATCGGAGTCAAATCTGCTAAATTGATTGCAAGTTCCCGCCAATATTCCCGTTTGGGCGTTTGGCAACTAAAAAAGATAGGAGTTGTACTGAAAAAAGCACAATACTTTATTACTTGCAACGAACTGCCAAGCAGAACAATACACGAACTGAAGCCGGAAAACGTTCGTGCTCTATTAATCCCCAAAGCAAAAAAGAAAGAAGATGAAAGACAGTTGGAATTGTTTTTGTCCGAATGAAGAATTGTAATTTGTCCAACCGTACATAGAACGATGATTATTTTTTTGTATGATAAAACATTTGAAGGATTGCTGACGGTTATATTCGATGCCTACTTTCGTAAAACTTTTCCCAATAAATTGTTGGCAGAAGGAGAACCCCTGCCGTTGTTTTACAATAAAATAGTTCCTGTCCGTACCGATTTGGAGAAATCCGATCGTGTATGGAAAGGATTACAAAAGAAGCTTTCACCGACAGCACTTCAAATGGCTTGTACTTGTTGGCTGTCCGAACTTCCTGAGATTGATATTTTGTTGTTCCGTTATTTTTGCAAAACTATTGATGCACCGAAGACTATCGAAATGAACTTCGGCGACCCCGATGTATTGGAAATGTCCAAGATATGGAAAAAAGTGGATTGGGAACGCGTGCGCATGATGCAGTTTACACGCTTTCAGAAAGCGGCGGACGGTACTTACTTCGCTGCCTTTGAACCTGTCGGCAATGTCCTGCCTCTGGTTATTCCTCATTTTAAGGACCGTTTCTCCGACCAAAAATGGCTTATCTATGACTTGAAACGGCAATACGGTTATTATTACGACCTGCAAAATGTGACCGAAGTTACTTTCGACGAAAAAGCCACTCACTTTATCACGGGCAATTTGAGCAAGGAACTAATGGATAAGGACGAGCTTTTATTTCAACGTCTTTGGAAAGGATACTTCCAATCCATCGCTATCAAAGAACGTCTTAATCCCAAACTACACAGACAAAACATGCCTGCAAGATATTGGAAACATTTGACGGAAAAGAAGGCAAATAGGTAGAGACTATTAAACAAACTCCGTATCTTTGCCGGGAAGTTAAGACACATAACAATGACAAAAATTATATCCGTATTAGTAGCAATCATTCTGATAAGCAGCAGTATATTATCCTGCCAATCGGAACAAAAGAAAGGGAACATGCTGAAAATCGAAACAAATTTGGGAGATATTACCGTAAGATTGTATGATGAAACCCCTCAACACAGGGATAATTTCATTAAATTGGCAAAGAACGGGATATACAACGGGACGCTATTTCACCGCGTTATCAAAGACTTTATGATACAAGCGGGCGACCCGAAATCCAAAGGTGCTTCCCAAAACCAGCCGTTGGGTTCCGGTGATGTGGATTACAAACTTCCTGCCGAGATTGTCTTTCCTCAATATTTTCATAAGAAAGGAGCATTGGCTGCTGCCCGTCAAGGAGACAACGTAAACCCGAAGAAAGAATCGTCCGGTTGTCAATTTTACATTGTAACCGGCAGGGTGATTGACGAAAAAGAATTATCTTATATGGAACAAATGCTTGACGTACAATTTACTCCCGAACAGGTAGAAGCATATACCACCACAGGAGGAGCACCGCACCTTGACAACGGATACACCGTGTTTGGCGAAGTAACGAAAGGATTGGACGTTGTAGATAAGATTCAACGAGTACCGACCGGTAATGCCGACCGACCCATAGAAAATGTGGTAATTAAGAAAGTCGTTGTGCTGTAAAAAGAATGAATATACGCAAATATACCCTTTCCAACGGCTTAAGGCTTGTACATTTGCAAGACAGCGGCACCAAAATGGTAGCCCTCAACATATTATATAACGTAGGAGCGAGAGATGAGCATCCGGAACATACAGGATTTGCCCATCTCTTTGAACATCTGATGTTTGGAGGTTCTGTAAACATTCCCGACTACGATTCGCCGCTTCAATTAGCCGGTGGTGAAAATAATGCATGGACGAATAACGACATTACAAACTACTATCTGACCGTTCCTGCTCAAAACGTTGAAGTGGGTTTTTGGTTGGAGTCCGATCGCATGTTGGGTCTTGACTTTAATCCTCAAAAGTTGGAAGTGCAACGGAAAGTAGTGATGGAAGAGTTTAAACAGCGTTGTTTGAATCAACCTTACGGTGATGTGGGGCACTTGATGCGTCCGTTGGCATATCAGGTTCATCCCTATCAATGGCCTACCATAGGAAAAGAACTTGGACACATTGCCGGCGCTACATTGAAAGAGGTGGAGAGTTTCTTCTTTCGTTTTTATGCCCCAAACAATGCCATATTGGCTGTAACAGGGAATATTTATTTTGAAGAAACCGTAAGATTGACGGAGAAATGGTTTGGGGGTATTCCCCGTAGGGAGATACAAAAAAGAGATTTACCGCAAGAACCTCAACAAACAGAAGAACGGCGGCTGACCGTAGAGCGGAATGTTCCGCTTGATTCGCTTTACATGGCGTTTAGAATGTGCCATCGACTTCATCCTGATTATTATGCTTTCGATGTCCTTTCGGATATTCTTGCCAATGGTCAGTCCGGAAGACTGAAACAACATCTGGTGCAAGAGAAGAAAGTATTTAATCAAATAGATGCTCATATCGACAGTAGTCTTGATGCCGGTTTGCTTCGTATAAACGGGAGGCCTGCTGCGGAAATATCATTAGAGCAAGCAGAAACTGCCTTACGTGAAGAATTGGAAGAACTGCAATCCGATCTCGTGAGTGAACGGGAGTTGGAGAAAGTGAAAAATAAATATGAATCCGCACAAACTTTCGATAATATAAACTATCTGAACGTAGCGACCAACTTGGCTTGGTTTGAACGGATAAGCCGTGCGGAAAATCTGGAAAAGGAAGTGGAAAACTATCGTGCCGTTACCGCCGAACAACTGCAACTTACCGCTAAAAACGCTTTTCGTCGCAAAAACACTTGCGTACTCTATTACAAATCAACAAATTGTTTTCCAACATAACCGTTGTCTCCGGAATAGATCAATCATTTTTCAATGTTTTTTGTAAGAATAACATTGCTGTAGGGATAAGGTATTTCAATGCCTTCTTTATCAAAACGTTCTTTAATGGATTTGAGTATGTCGCATTTCAAAATAAAAGCATTGTTTACGTCACTTGCCCAAGCCCAAGCCCTGAGAGTAATGGCAAAGTTGCCAAGTTCAATAACCCGTATGATCACTTGAGGGATATTGTCCTTTTTCTCTCTTGCATTACGATGATCAATAAGTAACGGATGTTTCATTATTTCTTCGCGCATTGTTTCAATGGCTGTGTCCAAATGGGTGTGATAAGATACGCCCACTTCTATGAGATTGCATATACTTAGGTCGCCAATGGTAGAGTTGACGATGGTACAGGTATTCATCGTGCTGTTTGGAATAATGATGGCATGGTTTTCCTTATCCCTAATAATGGTATGTCGCAGAGTGATCATGGATACTACGCCTGTGATAGTGTCTATCTTTATTTTATCGCCGATACGAAAGGGCTTGCCGAAAACGATAAACAATCCGCTGATAATGTTTGAGAGGGCTTCTTTGGATGCAAATCCCACAGCCATTGCCACAATGCCCGCACCGGCTAAGATGGAGTTTCCAATCTTCTCTATTCCCGGAATACCGGAAAGAAAAACAGCTCCTCCCAACGTGTATACAGTGTAGATAATGAAACGTTGGATAAAACTTGCTACCGTATGGTCAAGAAAAGCACGGCTTTTATTCTTGTTTACACGGCGAAACACAAACTTAACTGCCGATGTGCCTGTTCGGGTAACGATATAGATTAGTATCGCTTTGATAAGAATGAGTATGGGTTTCTCAATAGGAAGTCCGAATAGCTGGATATTTAAGAAGTCTTGCAGGTTCATGCTAAACGATTAATTTTGTAATATTGTGCAAATATATTTACTTCTTTGATTATTTATTCGTATGTTTTTGAATAGGGTACAAAAAAATAGCCAGAACTATCAGGAGATGGTTCCGGCTGCTGGAAAGTGTTCTTTCTTTCGTCCTCCTATCTTTAGTATGCTTTCGTATCCTTTTTATGCCATTGGCATATCGTTCTGGCAATAATCTTTAAATCAAGCAGGAACGACCAATGTTGTATATACCATATATCTCGCTTTATACGACCTTCCATCTCTTGTAGTTCCTTTGTCTCCCCCCGATAACCGGTAACTTGTGCAAAACCTGTAATACCCGGTTTCACCAAATGACGAAGCATATATTCTTCAATCCGCTTGGAATAATATTCCGTATGCTTGAGCATGTGCGGACGGGGACCTACTACGGACATATCTCCTCTCAACACATTGATAAATTGAGGAAATTCATCCAAATTGGTTCTGCGCAGGAAATTACCTATAGAGGTAACACGGGGATCACCCTTCATTGCCTGCTGAGTATCTGCTTCTTTGTTCGGTTTCATGGATCGGAGCTTTAAACACCAAAATTCCTTACCATCCTTCCCTGTTCGTTTCTGACTGAAAAAGACAGGGCCGGAAGAAGTAAGTTTTATAATACTACCGACGATAAGTATTATCCAAGAAAAAAAGAATATCAAAACCAATAAGGAGAAAAAGATATCGAAGGAACGTTTGATGAAATGGTTGAAAGAATGTTGTAAAGGTGTTTTTTGCAAGATAAGAAAATAATATATTTGAAATTACTGGAGATATTGATTGTCATTATCTCTGTACCAATCTCGAATAGCTTTTTCAAAAGTATATTTGAACTTGTATCCCGATGAAGCCATTTTCTTTCCACAAATATTGGTAGAAATCATTAATTTTTTCACGTGCACGGGATGAATTCTCAATCTTTTACCTCCCAAATGATGGGATAAAAAGTATGCTGCTTATACATATCCATATTTGACATAAAAGAAAGCTAACTTAACGTGAGTTCGATATAAGAGTTAGCATGACATAAGCAGCTTATCATCTCACACATAGAACAAGTAAAAGTGTTTCAAATTCCGAAACCTGCTTAAATGAAAGATAATCAAAATTGTCATAACTTCACTCTTAGACAATCTGTTAGGCTTGTTTCTTGTCCGTTTGTCTGCACTCTGACTCAAAACATGTTTTTTAAAGGTTTTATCAAATTCTTTTGAAAATTCATCACTTAAATAGAAAATTTCTGTAACTTCGTTTACGGTTAGCATAAGGGCAAGGATTTTTATTTATTTGATATTCAATGCTATAAATATAACCATTTTTGTTGAACTATGCTAACTCTTTTACATACTTCTTATATCGAACTCACGTTAACTTAAAATCTTTCAAATGATTCAACAAATTTTAGAGAAACAACAAGTTTTTCTAAAAGCCTTTCTGATACGATGCCTGAGACGATAATTATTTCCCTCTATTCCTACCGTATGCACTTTGCCAATCAGGTGATTATCTACCTTGAAGGTCGTGACAAAACTCTACCAATTATCCCTACAGATATACCCGAAAGAAACACCCAATTTGAAGAGTTTCTCTCTTAAGCGTTTAGCTGTTTTTCAATCTCGCTTCCCCAAACGTAAACTACAATTTCAGCGTTTTCACGCTCGTTGGCATAAATTAACCAATACTTCTTACTTTTATTGCCTACATACGTCCAAAATTCATCCACTTCCAAACAAGGGTAATAAGACTTCAAGAGGAGTAATTGCATAATGGAAATTTACTAATACGGAAATACTTTTCGGATACTGGCTTCTCGTATGGCGGATATATCGTGGATACCTATTCCACGAACCAACATGAGTAAGATTCGTTTAATCAATCCCGAATGACAATCGTCATTAGTGAGAGCATGATCGCCGATAAAAGTGGCGAAAACAATTTTTACAAAGATAATTCTGTTTGCCGGATACTTTTTTGCCGTTTTTCTTTATTATTGTGCTTTGGCAATCGGGGCAATGAAAGGTTATTGTGATGTTCATATACAAGGATAATTACTTATAACCTGATTTTCAAAATCTTACATCAGCATACTTTTATATCACCACCATACACTACCAAAACGTCAAATTTGAAAGCAAGTACTACTCATTATAGATTCCACAAAAATCTAATTCTATTTTATCATTTCTTTTATCTATAGATAAAAACTCTTTGTGTCGGACTAACCAAATGATTATATCAGCTTGTTGATATGCTTCGGCATAATTAACTAAATTAAATGTCTTATGGCTTACTATATTCGGTTCAATAACTAACACCTCGGCTCTTGCTTCCGAAAGAATTCGAGAAGTAATATATTTTGCAGGAGACTCTCTTAAATCGTCTATATCCGGTTTAAAAGCAAGTCCCATACAAGCCACAACAGGTTCTCTTTCATTCTCGATTTCAAATTTGCGACAAGCTTCAATTACTTTATTTGCACACCAATCAGCTTTATAATCATTTGTTTCGCGTGCTCTTTTTATTATATTAGCTTGCTCTGGATAGTCTGATACTATAAACCATGGATCTACAGCAATACAATGGCCTCCTACTCCAGAACCAGGTTGCAATATATTAACACGAGGATGCTTATTCGCTAATTCGATAAGTTCCCAGACATTAATGCCAGCTTTATCACAAATCATGGAAAGTTCGTTCGCAAAAGCAATTTGGACATCACGGGAAGAGTTTTCCGTTAATTTACACATTTCTGCTGTCCGAGTATTTGTCTTGTGCAAAACTCCTTTTACAAATCTCAAATAGAATTCGGCAGCTTTCTCTGATGATTCAGGATTGATCCCTCCGATCACACGATCGTTATTCTCCAATTCATAAATTATATTACCAGGTAAGACTCTTTCAGGACAATATGCTATATAAATTTTATCTTGTAATTCAGGACGTTCTTTAAAAATGACAGAAGCCATTTTTTCAGTAGTCATTACAGGTGAGGTTGATTCTATGACGAATAGATCACCCTCTTTAAGAAATGGAATAATTGTACGTGTAGCACTTTCGACATATGCAGTATCCGCCCTATGGTTTTGTTTAAATGGAGTCGGAACAACAATTAGAAATACATCAGCACTTACCGGCTGTAGTCCTGCACGCAAATATCCTTTTTCAACAACAGCCTTAACTATTTTATCCAATTCTAGCTCTATGATATGTATTTTGCCCTGATTGATTGTCTCTACGACATTGGGATTTATATCAACACCAAGCACCTCAATGCCTTTACTTGCAGCAATTGCTGCTGTAGGCAGGCCTATATAACCTAGCCCCATGACAACAGCTTTCATATTTCCTGTTTTTGTTGTTTAATACATTCTATTATTCTACCTACTGACTGACCGTCACCATATGGATTATGAGTTTTCTTCATTTTTTCATAAAAATCAAGATTATTCAACAGAGATATTGTTTTTTCGATTATCTTATTTTTATCTGTACCAACCAGTAAAACAGTTCCAGCCTCAACCGCTTCTGGTCGTTCTGTTGTATCTCTCATAACAAGTACAGGTTTGCCCAAACTAGGTGCCTCCTCCTGAACTCCCCCACTGTCAGTTAATATTAAGTATGATTTTTCCATCAGCCAAACAAATGCAGGATATGCCAAGGGAGCAATAAGTTTTATATTTGGATTATTACTTAATAAAGAATTCACAGGATCTGAAACATTTGGATTTAGATGAACTGGGTATACTATCTGAACATTATCCTCTTTTACTACCTCTAAAATAGCATTACATATATTTATGAAACCATCTCCAAAATTTTCGCGTCTGTGTCCTGTAACAAGAATGATACGTTTGGAGAAATCAATAGTTTGCTCTAATTTTTGTATTTCTTCATCTGAATATGTCTTAAGTCTCTCTGTCGCATATAAAAGCGCATCAATTACAGAATTTCCTGTTACATATACATTATTAATTATCCCTTCTGAGATTAGATTTTGCTTAGCCTTCTCTGTCGGTGAGAGATGGATATCGGTAAGCCTTCCTGTAATTTGCCTGTTCATTTCCTCTGGAAATGGCGCATATTTATTATATGTACGTAAACCTGCTTCGACATGGCAGACCCTAGCATTTGCATAATATGCAGCTAATGCTGCAGCCATAGAAGTAGTAGTATCTCCATGAACAAAAACATAATCTGGATTAAATTCCTCTAAGATTGGTTTTAGGCCTGTAATAACATCCGCTGTTAACTGATACAGATTTTGTCCTGGTCTCATTAGATTCATATCATAATCAGGCTTTATTTCAAAAAAAAGCAATACCTGATCTAACATCTGCCTATGTTGAGCAGTAACACAAACTTTAACATCAAAGTCTTCCGTATAATTTTGAAACCCTTTTACTAAAGGAGCCATTTTAATGGCTTCTGGTCTGGTTCCAAAAATTAAAAGAATTTTTTTCATTATTTTTTTGTTTTAAATTTCTCTTTGATCATTAGCTGAATGAATTTTGAATTTCCAACTAGATATCGTCTCCACATTCTGCCAGGTTCTTGAATCAAACGGTAAAACCATTCTATCCCAGCTTTTTGCATCCATATTGGTGCTCTTTTTTGTAATACCAGCAACAACATCAAAAGATCCTCCAACTCCCATTGTATAACCAATGGGAGATAGTATATCCTTGTATTTATCAAGAAAAATCTCCTTTTTAGGTGATGTTATAGCTACAAATAATAAGTTTGCTCTACTGTCTGCTATCTGAAGAGCGATTTCAGCTTCTTCTTCGACCGAATAATAACCATTTCTATATCCGCCAATAATATATTTAGAATATTTGTCTGAATATATTTGGACAACTTTTGATACAACTTCCTCTTTAGCCCCAAAGAAAAAGCATTTGTACCCTTTCTCATACGCTAGCCTGATTAGGTTATCCATCAAATCTATTCCTGCTACACGTTCAGGGAGATGTTTTCCTAGAAATTTGGCAGCCCATATAATGCTCTGCCCATCAGCGTTAATTATATCACAATTTATAACACTATCATAGAGATCCTTATTTGTTTGCATTGCAACAACCTTTCCTGCATTAATGACTACATGGTTAAGTGCCTGCTTTTGCTTTATGCTTGCATCTATCTTATCTATTGTTTCTTCCATACTTAAGGAATCAACAGGGATAGATAGAAAATCTATTTTTTTAGGATATTGTGCTTTATTCATTCACAATCAGTTTGTAATGTGATAGTCCCAAGAACATCCACGCCTGTATCCATCTCACATAAGATATTTGGTGGTGATGCAGAAAGTATGCTTTTTGTTTATACATATCCATAATTGATATAAAAGAACGCCAATCTAAAAGCTTTCAAGTGATTGAACAATTTTTTAGAAAAACAGCAAGTTTTTCTAAAAGCTCTTCTAATACGGTTTCTAAGGCGACAATTATTCCCTTCTATTCCTACCGTATGTGATTTGCCAATCACATGATTGTCCTCCTTAAAGGTAGTAATAAAACTTTGCCACTCATCCGTGCAGATACATCCGAAAGAAACGCCCAATTTGATGAGCTTCTCTCTTAAGCGTTTAGCTGTTTTTAAATCCCGCTTCCCCCAAACGTAAGCCACTATTTCACCTCCTTGACGTTCGTATGCATATATTAACCAATACTTCTTACCTTTATTGCCTACATACGTCCAAAATTCATCCACTTCCAGGGTTTCATAATGAAACTTCCGGGGAGTAAGTACATAATGGGAATTTACCAATACGGATAGCACCTTTCGGATACTGACTTCTTGTATCACAGATATATCGCGGATACCTATTCCTCGAACCAACATCAATAAGATTCGGTGAATCAATCCCGAATGACAGCCTTTATAGGTTAAAGCATGATCACCGATAAATTGACGAAAACAATTTTTACAAAGATAGTTCTGTTTGCCACAGGCTTTTTTGCCGTTTTTCTTTATTTTTGTGCTTTGGCAATCGGGGCAATGGAGGGTTAGTGTGATGTTCATATGCAAAAATAATCACTTATAACCTGATTGCCAAAATCTTACAACAGCATACTTTTTACATCACCACCGTGTTTTGAAATGCAAAATACAAGATTTCTCATCGGGAAAATTCTTAGTGAAATCAAAAATATTCATATCTGTTTTGTGCTAATTACTATACAGCAAATATGATGAATATCAATGAATTATGCAAATCTTTAAGAAACTTTTTTTTAACTTTTGATACAAGTGACTGAACTTTTTTAGGTTAGGACATTATGCGGAGAGTCATTTAATTTATCTTTATCCCTTATTATGGGACAAGTAAATACACCACAATTAACTCCGGATCAGCGTCAAGGGTTGGAATTGGGATTCACAAGGATAGTAGCTACTGTTATCGGATGCGTTGTCATACGATTTTGTTAAAATCGGAAGACCGTACTTCAAAAAGTCAGTAGCATTATGGACATAAGTTAAATGAGTGTCAATAGTTGGTTGGAACAATTTAAATCAGAGGGCATATGTGGCTTGCAAACCAAATCGGATCGAGGTCGAAAACCGATTATCGTAGAATCGGAAGACAAAGAGTCTATTTTAGCTGCTACCAAAAGTAATCGTCAACGTTTGCAAACCGCCAAAGCAGAATGGGAAGCCCGGAGCGGGGAAAAAGTATGCCGAGCAACCTTCCGTAATTTTTTTAAAAGTTTGGTGGATAATATAAACGAAATCCCGAACACAAAAGAAGTAAACTATTTCCAATAGTTCCCGTAGCCAAGTTCCTATATTTAGGATAATAGACTTACTTCTACGTGCAAATTAAGAATAAGAATAATTGCAAAAATAGAATATCAAGACCAAGAATCTTATTGTTGTGAGTGTTCGTTTAAGAGCCCACTATAGATCGCTTTTAAGTGATTAAACACATTTTGCGGAAAGAATGGCTGTACTGTTTCGTATGCGTTCTCTCCATATTCTAGTATTTTTTGAGGGTGTTCAATAAAAAATAGAAGTGCATTTTTTAATTGATCCAAGTTCCCTGGACTTATCATAATACCATTTTTGTGAGAGTGAAGTATTTCAGGGATACCTCCTACATTCGTTGAAATAACCGGATGTGAATAACTCATCGCCTCTAAAATAGCAATGGGTAATCCTTCATTATAAGAAGGAAGTACATATACATCCCCCCAATTCAAACATTGCATTTTCTCCTCTCCTTTAATCCACCCTTTAAAAGTAACAATATCAGAAATACAATTGTCTTTGATAAAAGCTTTAATTATTTTTTCTTCTAAATTACCACCTATACAGAGTCTCATTTTTCCTGCAAATAAAGGCTTGTTATCTGCTATCACTTGCAATAAATCATATACACCTTTGCGCTTACCGATCTCTCCAAGGAATAAGAAATCTACCTCTATTGACTCCTTTTTCCTTGCCATCTTAACCGGTGGAATAACAATGTTATTTAATATTTCTATTTTTTCTGAAGGAATACCAATGCGACAAAAGAAATTACGCCATGATTTAGAAAGTACTATTAATTTGTCACACTTACAAATCGTATTTATGATAATTTCTTTTCGGGTATGTCTTTCATAAAATGGAACAAATTCTGATGCATGTATATGATATATTATCTTTTTCTTGAAGCCCCGTGCTATTTGAATAAAGATTCTTTTTCTATCAAATGAAGCATTTGCTGCACCATGAATGTGAATAATCTTAATTTTTCTATCAAAAATTATCAATATGATATATCTTACTATTGCAAAGAAGGCATACCAAATCTTTGTGAGTCGAGAAGAAAGTTTCCAAGAAGGAATATATCTTAATTGTTCAATATATTTTTCATAAGTGTCAATAACTGAAGCCATCCCCCCAGGTGCATTATTTTTATAATAAACGCCTACCATTAATATCTTCTTAGATAAATCTTTAGCTATCAAGGTCTGTTTCATACTTCTTAGGGTATTTAAATAATGCACTGTTTAAGAAATTCATAGAATTTTTTCTTAAGATAAATAGCTTCTTAAAAACAGTATCATAATTAATAGTTTGAATAATTGTATGACTTTGTTGCAACGATAGTCAAGTCGGTATTTTTCTTTTCTATCGTAGCATAGAACATTAATCTACTTTGTAAGCCTTGAGCATACCTATCCCAATGAATTTTTGGTGGTGTTTCACAAAGTATGCTGTTTTATACAAAGCCAAAATTGATATAAAAAAACGCCAAATCAAACACTTTTAAATGATTGAACAATATTTTAGAGAAACAGCATGTTTTTCTGAAAGCCCGCCGTATTCGATGTCGCAATCGGCAATTATTGCCCTCAATACCTTTCGTTTCCGCCTTTCCAATTATGTGGTTATCTTGCTTAAATACAGAGATAAAACTATCCCAAGCATCTGTGCAAACAGTATCAAAAGCAATGCCCATTGACAAGAGTTTGTTCCTTAATTTGCGGGCTTTAAGTTCCGTTTGCCCCAAATGTATGCAACGATTTCGCCCGTTGCACGGTGATAAGCATAAATCAGCCAAACTTTATTCTTTTTGTTGCCAACATAAGTCCATAACTCGTCCACTTCCGGTTTGTCGTAATGGCTTTGTTTTGGTTTGATTTTGTGATTGGAGCGAACCAATACAGACAATACTTTATTGATACTAACTTTCTCTATTTCAGAAATATCTCTAATACCAACACCTCGAACAAGCATTGTTAATATCTTCCGATTCAAGTCCGAATGGCAACCTTTGTAACTCAATGCGTGATTGCCGATAAACTGCCGTCCGCAGTTTTTGCAATAATAATTTTACCTGTTGTGCATTTAGCAAATATTAATTTTAATCCTATTTATCTTTCTGTTCAAGACGAACAGATTCAGGTATTGAATCATCGTTAGTGCGGTAATCTTCGAGAGTATTCTCGTAGCTAAACCTGCAAAAGTTTTAGCAAAATTGATATTCATGGAGAATTGTCCTTTGAACTGGGGAAAAAGCGTTTCTATACGTTTTCGGCATTTTCGCTTGCTCAATTCGACCGGAATAAGTTGGTTCTTGCGAGTAGGCACGCTAAGTTTGATTTGATTTTGATTAAACAAATCCGCCTGACAATCAGCGCTAATATAGCCTTTGTCGCTAATAAGTTCACAACTTGAAAGCGCGTACTTCACATCTTTCAAATAATTGACATCGTGTACATTGGCAGGAGTGAGATCGAACGAATGCATCACGGCATTTTCATCACAAACGGCATGAAGTTTAAATCCGAAATAGCGCGTTTTTGTTGCCGCACAATACCCGAATTCAGGTTTGATTTTCTCTGTTGAACAAATGGAAGAACGTTTGGCACGGCTCATTTTGCAAATCTCAACGGGAGTAGAATCAATAATGAACAAATTGCTTAAATGAGCAAATTTTTCACTCAAGCGTTGGCGGATTTTTTCCGTGTAGTCAAAAAGTTTTCTCCTGCGCTTGTTGTAAACACTACGTTCAATTTTGGCATCAAGATAAGTACCTTTTATAGCTCTAAATAATTGCAGTTCAGAATTATATGACATATACTCGGCGGTCAGATTTAGTGCTACCAACTCCAAATCGGATAATTTTGGTTGCCTGATCTGTTTGAAACTTGTCATGTGGGAGCAAATCTTTGTCAATTCCTTCAGAATTAATTCGTAATTTTGTATGAGATTGTTCATTGTATTTAATCATTTGTAAAACAATTAAATATACGACTCTTTTGTCAAATGAACAATCTTTTTTACCTTTTTCTAAATGCACAACAGGTTAATATTATAACTAGCAACTTGAATTTTACTAATTGAATTTAAGTTGAAATTTTTATACCTCTTTGCTATGAGTTTGTTGCAGTTAGAACTTGAATCCGCCACGTATAAGATTATTCCTTTGTTGCTTTTTTTTCTCGGAAAATAGTCTGTAATTTGTGGCGCAATTGAACTATCAGTCGAAGATTACGATGTGATATTGTAGTATGATGCTTTAAGATGATTTTTAGAATGCAGTAAAAGAGAATTTATGGTACAGGTTCCTCATCAAAAACAATTCCAAGCACAACAACAAATCCAGACTCTTTCGCCGCAACAAATCCTTGTAGTGAAGCTGCTGGAGCTTCCCGCCATAGAATTGGAGGACAGGATACGCGCCGAATTACTCGAGAATCCAGCATTGGAAGAAGCGGGAAGCGACAATCCGGCAGAAGATAATTCCGATAATAGCCTTGAAAGCAACGAGGAGCCGAGTGCCGAATACGACTCTTTGGATGATTACCTTACCGAAGACGATGTCCCCGATTATAAACTTCAGGAGAACAATCGCTCAAAAGAAGAGCAAGCTGCCGATATTCCTTTTTCCGATACGGTTTCTTTTTACGAATTGCTGCAATCGCAACTGGCTGAACTGAATTTAACGGAATACCAACGAGAGTTGGCCGAATATCTAACCGGCTCTCTCGATGACGACGGTTTGCTCCGCAAATCATTGGAAGATATTAATGACGAATTGGCTATTTACGCCGGAATAAATGCCTCTGTTCAAGAATTGGAAGAAACCTTAAAGATTATACAAGAGTTCGACCCTCCCGGCATAGGGGCAAGGGATTTGCGGGAATGCCTGTTGATACAAATCGGACATCGCAGGAAAGAGGGCAAATCCGATGCTTTAGCGGACATGCAAGCAGCCATTATCAGAGATTGTTACGATGAATTTACGCACAAGC
>SNRY01000194.1_pt1 | contig 22628 bp, 18 predicted proteins | sample 4693421 | NCBI WGS metagenome assembly SNRY01 (sample SAMN11003215, study PRJNA524138) | termite gut metagenome | isolation source: Bacteroidetes bacterial symbionts from single cell of protist host amplifed... | host: Streblomastix strix ... | reverse complement strand
TTTATCCGGGGTAAGCATAGGATTTGAGTGTTTGTTATATAATTGATAATCAACTATAAAAATAACATATTCAAACTATATTTACCCTGTTTTTATTCTCTTTTTTTCGTCGAACTCAGGTTATAAGCATAGTTTTCTACGTTTTGATTACCCACTGCCCCCCAGCCTAAACGGAGTTTTAAATTGTTGATAACCTCATTGTCTTGCAAGAAACTTTCATTGGATATTTTCCAAGCCAATGCCGATGACGGAAACCAACCCCAACGATTGTTCTTATAGAACTTGGAAGAGCCATCGCGGCGCAACGTAGCCGTCAATAAATACCGGTCGTCGTAAGAATAAAATACACGTCCGAAATAGGAAAGAATAGAATTGGCGCCGCTACTTCCGTTGTTCTTGGCTGTGGTAGCATCGCCGGCATCCAGGTCGGTAGCCCCGTTGGTCAGATAGCCCGAACGGTAGCCATAGAGATATTCCCATGCAGATTTCTGCATTTCCTGACCAGCCATTGCATTAATAGTATGAGTGCCGAATGTTTTGCTATATGTAAGAATATTCCTCCAGCTCCAGAACTTGCTGTATGATTTAGAGGTAGCACCTTCTCTCACGTCATTGACTATGGCACCGAACTTGTAGGAAGGGTCAAACTTGTATGTATTGGTAATGCCGTAGTCGAATGAAAGTTCGGTTTTATACGTCAATCCGTCAAGAAGGGTAGCTTCTGCATACGTGTTGGCGCGGATACCGGTCTTTTCGTTGCGGTTGTCCTTAATCATTGCCAAACCAACAGGGTTGTTCTGTACAAATTCATTGGTGTCCGGACCGTCATAATTACCGTCGGCATTACGTACTGCCACGTTGGGAGTCTGCTTCAATGCTATTTTAATTAACGATTCATCGGATACCGTAACCTTCTGTTCAGAATTACTGAAAGCGAAATTGATCCCCACCTTCATATATTTCTTTACTTGTGAATCAAAACTCCCCCTTAAACTTAAACGTTTAAAACCGGAACCGATGGCAATACCGTCTTGATTCAGATAACCGGCACCCAACGCATAAGTATTATTCTCATTACCACCCATTACGGACAAATTATGGTTATTCATCATGGCAGTATTGAATAATTCATTTTGCCAATCAGTACCATTACCCAAAAGATCAGGACGAACAAAATAATTATCATCCTGAACAATACCCAATTCGGCACGCTCATTCTTCAATATACCATACTCGCGCAAGTTCAGTAAATCCAATTTTACCGGCATTTGCTGCCAACCTACATAACCGTCATAAGTAATAGAGGCTTCGCCTTTGGTTCCCCGTTTCGTAGTGATGATAATAACCCCGTTTGCCGCACGGGCACCATAAATTGCGGTGGCGGAAGCATCTTTCAAAACGTCCATGGAAACAATATCCGACGGGTTGATGGAAGCCAGCGCATTGTCGTTACCGGAACTTGTTGAACCATCAATAATAACACCGTCAATCACAAAGATAGGTTCGTTAGAAGCGTTCAAAGAGTTGACACCACGAATACGGATGGAAGAACTTCCTCCTGGCATACCTGTGTTTTGCTGCACCTGTACCCCCGCCGCCTTACCTTGTAAAACTTGATCAATGGAGGTTGTTACTGATTTGGCAATGGCATCACTTGATACCGATACTACCGAACCGGTCAAATCACTTCGTTTCATTTGCCCGTATCCTACTACAACTACTTCACTCAGTATTTTTGTATCATCTTTCAGAATAACATTGAACTGCGTATTGCTGGATATGTCAATATTCTGATTTTGATACCCAATAAATGAGACGGTAAGTTTACCACGGGGAGATGCATTTAATGTGAAATTACCTGCTATATCGGTAATTGTACCGTTTGTAGTGCCTACTTCCACTACATTAGCTCCAATAATCGGTTCACCAGCAGTGTCTTTGACTATCCCCTTTACCGTTATTGTTTGTGCAAACGACGTACAAAACGGAAACAGCAACAATAGCAATAACAGCCGGAATGGCTTTCTGTGATTTTTGTTTCTCATTTGTTTTAATTTAAATTATTAATTTGATAATAATAAGCATTGATGTTACTTCATTAACAATCGTTAGCGAAATTATTAATTTTAGAGCAAAAATAGCAAATATACTAATTCCATTACTTTTCTGTCCGTAACAAAGAGTTCTCTATATGTTACATCTACTTTGTTCTTCCAAATTAATTTGGATGTTCCCCCCACCCCGTTGTGTTTGAATTTTCCACGTGTGGTTATTGAAAAAACAACGCGTTGTTACCGGAATCACGCCGCAGTGTCTCTGAAAAATCTCCGTGGTGTCATCCTCCGTATGGTATATACCAATTAACCCGCTTGGTATGTACCAACCGGAGCACTTACTATATACCAAACGGAAATGTGGGCAGGGGACGGGGTTACCCACAGAATGTGGGACTTAAATATACGCAATAAATTCTATATTATACCGGTAAAGGCGTTATTTTAGTTAATCCTTCTTATCTTTGTCCGCACCATTAACAACTTAAAGAATACTTATGATATTGAATGAAAGAGATTGCCGTCATGAACACATATTGCATGTAGGCAAACAAATGATGACCGCCGCACGCACGGCTCCCAAAGGAAAAGGGGTTGATACCATAGAAACTGTTCTGATAGACGGTGAGGAGATTAAATTGCTATCGGAAACGATGATAGCGATGGTGGAAGAACACGGTTTGAAGTTTTTCCTCCGGGATGCCGATAATATTTTGAGCGCAGAATGTATTGTACTGATAGGTACGCATGAAAAGCATCAGGGATTGAACTGCGGGCACTGCGGATATGCTACCTGCCAGGACCGCATCGAAGGTGTGCCATGTGCTATCAATACGATAGGCATAGGTATTGCCATAGGGTCGGCATGTGCCACGGCTGCGGATTTCCGGGTAGATACGCGGGTGATGTTTTCTGCCGGATTTGCCGCCCAACGGCTCAACTGGTTGCAAGGCTGTAAGTTGGTGATGGCTATTCCCATTAGCGCATCGTCCAAAAATCCTTTCTTTGACCGTAAGCCGAAAGATAATCAATAGTCAGACGATAATACTTTGATATATGAAAACAACATTCAAGAGAACCACTGTTACCTCCGCACTTCCTTATGCAAACGGACCTGTTCACATCGGGCATCTGGCGGGTGTTTATGTTCCGGCGGACATCTATGTGCGTTATCTGCGTCTGAAAAAAGAGGAGGTGCTGTTCATCGGTGGGTCGGACGAACATGGAGTACCGATTACTTTGCGGGCAAAGCAGGAAGGCGTTACTCCCAAGGATATTGTGGATAGATACCATGTATTGATTAAGGATTCGTTTCGAGAATTTGGTATTTCTTTTGATATCTATTCGCGTACCACCTCCAAGACGCAGCATGAATTGGCAGCGCAAATCTTTCGTACCTTGTATGATAAAGGGGAGTTTATCGAAAAAACTTCTGAGCAATATTACGACGAAGAAGCCCATCAATTCTTGGCAGACCGCTACATCACTGGCGAATGTCCGCACTGCCACGCCGAAGGGGCTTACGGCGACCAATGCGAGAAATGCGGAACATCCCTCTCTCCCACCGATTTAATTAATCCGAAAAGCTCTATCAGCGGCAGCAAACCGGTAATGAAAGAAACAAAACATTGGTATCTCCCGCTGGATAAACACGAAACTTGGTTGCGTCAATGGATTTTGGAGGAACATAAGGAATGGCGTTCCAACGTCTATGGACAGTGTAAAAGCTGGCTTGACATGGGATTGCAACCGCGTGCTGTGAGTCGCGATCTGGATTGGGGTATCCCTCTTCCGATAGAAGGGGCGGAAGGTAAAGTGCTGTACGTATGGTTCGATGCTCCCATCGGTTACATCTCCAACACCAAAGAATTACTTCCCGATAGTTGGGAAACGTGGTGGAAAGACCCCGAAACCCGCCTCTTGCACTTCATCGGCAAAGACAATATCGTGTTTCATTGCATTGTTTTCCCTGCAATGTTAAAAGCAGAAGGCAGCTACATATTGCCGGACAATGTGCCGGCTAACGAGTTCCTGAATTTGGAAGGGGATAAGATTTCTACCTCCCGCAATTGGGCGGTTTGGTTGCACGAATACCTGGAAGAGTTCCCCGGCAAACAGGACGTGCTTCGCTACGTACTGACCGCCAATGCCCCGGAAACAAAAGACAACGATTTTACTTGGAAAGATTTCCAAGCGCGGAACAACAATGAGTTAGTTGCCATTTACGGTAACTTTGTGAACCGGGCGATGATGCTTACTTGGAAACATTTCGACGGAAAGGTTCCCGCTGCAAGCAACTTAACCGATTACGACCGGGAGGTATTGAAAGAGCTCACCCACGTAAAGGCTGAGATAGAAAGATTACTCGACACATTCAGATTCCGCGATGCACAGAAAGAGGCTATGAATCTGGCACGCATCGGAAACAAATACTTGGCGGATACCGAGCCGTGGAAACTCGCCCCAACAGATGAACGGGTGAAGACAATCCTGTATATCAGTATGCAATTGGCGGCTAACCTGACCATTGCTTTTGAACCTTTCCTGCCTTTTAGTTCCGAGAAGCTGCGCCGGATGCTCAACATGAATAACGTTGATTGGGCAAACCTCGGACAGACAGACCTATTACCTGCGGAACATCAACTGAATAAACCCGAACTACTCTTTGAAAAGATAGAGGACAGCGTTATCCAAGCTCAAATACAAAAACTGCTTGATACGAAGAAGGTCAACGAAGCTTCGGGGTACAAAGCTAAACCGGTTCGTGAAAACATCGAGTTCAACGACTTTATGAAGCCGGATATTCGTGTGGGGACAGTGCTTGAATGCAGGAAAGTGCCCAAAGCGGATAAATTACTCCAGCTCAAAATAGACGACGGACTGGAAACCCGCACCATTGTTTCCGGTATTGCGAAGTATTACAACCCGGAAGAATTAATAGGGAAGCAAGTCTGCTTCGTCGCCAATCTTGCTCCGCGAACACTCAAAGGCATTGTATCGGAAGGAATGATTCTCTCGGCAGAAGATTATGACGGGAGTTTAGCTGTGGTGATGCCGGAGAAGAAGGTGAAGGCGGGGAGTGAAGTGAAGTAAATTCTATTAACTGAAAATATCATGAACAACAATCCTATTCAAAGCGTAACAATTAAAAACCTTTGGGGAGAATACAATCTACAATGGGATTCGTTGAATCCAGACGTGAATATACTAGTAGGAATAAACGGAAGTGGGAAATCAACAGTCTTGAGGATATTATTGGCTGTATTATGTAAGAATGAGGAAATTTTAAATAAATACGGAAACAAGTTATTTGTTTTAATTAAATTTGAAAATGGAAGCCACGTAATAAGAGAAGATTCTATTACTACTGTAAAATGGAAATCTATTCCAAATGGTTTTTTCCTTAGTACGTTTGATACTCCTATAATGGATAAAGAACGCCTCAAAAAGAATGAAAGCTCTTTAGATCAAGATTTAGATTTTCTTATTTATCAAAGAAGAGTAGATTATCCTTTCAATTTTACTAATTACCGCTTAAAAGCTACCATGCTTAAACACGACTCTTTGGAGATAACAAACAACATCAACAGATTCTTTACGAAAATAATAAACCCACTATATGAAAGAACCGGAAAGAAAATAGAGATTGACGAATCCACTAATGAACTCATATTTCGTAGAAAAGATAATATCATTAAACTAACGGATTTATCTTCCGGAGAAAAGCAAATGCTGATATTACTATTCTCGTTATTCTTAATGGAGAATGAACCACATATTGTATTAATGGATGAACCGGAAGCGTCATTGCATATGGAATGGCAACAAAAACTGATAGACGTAATGCGAGCAGTAAACCCCAATTGCCAGTTCATTATTTCCACTCATTCGCCAAGTATCTTTGGTAAAGGATGGATGGATAAGGTGGTAAATATAGAAAAGCTTAAAGCATAAGAGGAATGTTTGAGGAAGAAAGCAATTATTACGAACAATGGGCTACCTATTATATTGCAGAAGCGCACTTATTAGGATACTCTTTTTGCGCTATTGTAGAAGCAGAAGCTGATATGCAATTCTGGGAAAAGATATTCATATATCAAAACTTATCTCCCCACTTTATCTATTTTTCAAAGAATCCGGCAGGGAATGAGGTAGCAGGGGTGGCTCAATGCCTCAAATTCAAAGTGTATGCATGTCCTCGCTTCGTAATATGTATTGATAGTGATTACAGGTATTTAATGGGAGAAGAAGGCATTTCTTCTGATAAATTTATTTTCCAGACATATACCTATTCCATTGAAAACCACTACTGCCATCATACAAGATTTAATTCCGTATGCAAAACTCTCTGTTCCATAGATAATGAAATGTTTGATTTCCATAGATTTTCAGAACAGTATTCTCAAAGTCTGTTTTCGTTGTTCCTTTGGCATATTTATAGCATAAAGCATCAGCTTACCTGTCTCACCAAGTCTAGTTTTCTACAAATCATAAATGAAAGCCACGAGGGTATTCCGAATTGCGATGTTGAACATAACGCGCAAATGATTATTGATAAACTTGATAAGAGTTGCAGAGACCAGATTCATATACTTGAAACAAAGTATCCCGGTATTGATTTGAGTACAATAGAGTCCGATTTATCAGTATTAGGTATAATGGAACAAAACACTCTCCTTTATGTACGTGGGCATAACGTATTTTCATTAATGCAGAAAATAGGGGCAGAAGTAATCAACGTCATCTTAAACAAAAAGAAATCAAAACTAAAACCGGCAGGGATAGAGCAGTTGTATAAGCAACGCGAATCCTTTTCGGGAAAACTGAAAGATTGGGACGTTTCCAATAAATATCCTGAAATCTCACGTATTCTTGATGATATTGTCAATACAATGCAATGATTACCCTGATACCCGTAGGTGGCTTAGCCAATAGAATGCACGCTATCGCTTCCGCCCTTTCTTTGGCAAACGATTGTAACACCCACTTGCATATTATATGGTATAAGGATGCGGGGCTGAACTGCGAATTCCATCAATTATTCCAGCCCCTGCCATACATGAGGGTAACAGTAAAGAGCGCATCACTTATAGACTTCCTACTATATGACCGTCCGCGAAGGAAGAACTTTTGGATACCACGTGCATTTCAATATGTATTGTTCGACAAATGTCTTTACGACAGCAAGGTAGTTGTACTGAAAGATCGCGGCTTCGACTTTCTTCGTTGGGCGAAAGGCAAGAATGTGTTCCTAACTGCTTATAGCTTGTTCTATCCTTTACGGGGCTTTTCCTTTTCCGGTTGTTTTGTTCCGAAGGATTGGATACAACAGAGAATCGGAGAGCGATACAATTTTTTTAATAAACATACCGTTGGCGTTCATATTCGCAGAGCCGACAATGTACTTTCCATTTCCCAAAGCCCTACGGAATTGTTTATAAACCGGATGAATGATGAAATACAGCGGCAACCGGAAACGTTGTTCTATTTGGCTACGGATTCACAGGAAGAGAAAGTCCGGCTAAGAAGTGTATTTGGTAAGAGAGTAATTACTTTAGACGGAGAAATATCAAGGACAACCCTCGCCGGCATAGAGAATGCAGTGGTTGATTTGTTCCTGCTTTCAAAAACAGATAGAATCATCGGCTCGTCACACAGTTCTTATACGGAAATGGCAGCCGAACTATCCGGTATAGAGTGTATGATACTAAGAAACGGAGAATAAGGATGAGATAACATAATGGGCAAACAATCATTGAAGGAGAAAACCGCCAAAGGATTATTCTGGGGTGGATTAAGTAACGGAGTTCAGCAACTTCTTATTTTGGTGTTTGGAATATTCTTGGCGCGTATTCTTAATGCCGACGATTACGGTATGGTGGGAATGTTAACCATCTTTTCCCTAATTGCCTCTTCAATTCAAGAAAGTGGATTCACGGCTGCGTTAGCCAATAAGAAAACAGTGAATCATGAGGATTACAATGCGGTGTTTTGGTTTAGCGTTTTGGTTGGTTTGTCTTTATATATCATTCTTTTCTTTTGCGCCCCCTTGATTGCCCGATTTTATGATACACCGAAGCTGACGGCTTTAGCCCGGTATTCTTTTCTTGGGTTTTTCATTTCCGCTTTAGGTACGGCGCACCATGCGTATATGTTTCGCAACCTGATGGTAAAGCAGAAGGCTATAACAATGATTGTCAGCCTTGCCTTGTCCGGCATTGTAGGAATAACCCTCGCTTTTTCAGGTATGTCATATTGGGGAATTGCCACTCAAAGTTTAGTGTATATCCTCTCCGTTTCCACTTGCTACTGGTTCTTTTCTTCCTGGAGACCTACATTTCGATTGGATTTTAAGCCCTTAAAGGGAATGATCGGCTTTAGCAGCAAATTGCTTGTCAGCAATATCTTTGTGCACGTTAATAACAATCTGTTCTCTGTGTTACTGGGTAGATTCTATTCGGAAAAGGAAGTGGGTTTCTTTACCCAAGCCAACAAATGGAATTATATGGGACATTCGTTTGCTACCGGTATGCTGCAAGGAGTGTCCCAGCCCGTTCTGGCACAAATGAGCGGAGACATTGTCCGGCAACTAAACGCATTTCGTAAGATGCTCCGCTTCACGGCTTTTGTTTCTTTTCCGATGATGTTTGGGCTTTCATTTGTTTCCCGTGAGCTGATAATTATTGCTATTACAGACAAATGGCTACCTGCTGCCGACATCATGCAATTGCTTTGCGTCGGCGGAGCTTTCATCCCCATTATCCGGCTTTATTCCAATCTGATTATCAGCAAAGATAAATCCGGTATCTACGTATGGAATACCATCGGTACCTGTCTGGTACAATTAGTGTCAATGCTGCTTCTTTATCCTTATGGCATCAAAACGATGCTTACCTCTTATGTTATTATTAATACCTGCTGGCTATTCGTGTGGCACTATTATTTGCAACGGGAGATAAGGCTCACTTTATTAATGGTTCTGAAAGATGTATTTCTATTTGCCGGTGTGGCTGCACTAAGTATTGTAGCGACCCGGCTTATCACGCTGAACATAGAGAACATTTATTGGCTGTTTGCCGGAAAGGTCTGCATCACTGCCATGCTTTATACCCTTATATTATGGGTATGCAGAGTTAAGATTCTTAGAGAGAGCATCGGCTTTTTGTTTAAAAGGAAACCGGATGTTTAGTTTATGAGAATACTTGCAATCATTGTATCCTACAATTTTGAACGCTGGCTGTCCGTCTGCTTGAATAGTATCCGCGAGTCGGCGGCTCCTTTGGATGTTATGGTGATAGACAATCATTCTACGGATAAAACGGTACAACGGATTCAGACAGAGTACCCCGAAGTAAGATTGATAGTGAATCGTACCAACTTGGGGTTTGGCGTGGCGAACAATATTGGAATGAATATCGCATTGCAGGAAGGCTATGATGCCGTATTCTTATTGAACCAAGATGCTTGGATTGATTCGCAAACCATAGGCACGTTGTTTCAATTAAGCCGGAAGTATCCGCAATACGGTATTTTATCTCCCGTTCACCTGAACGGTAAAGGGGATGCGCTCGACCATGGTTTTGCCGTTTATGCGGGTGTCCGTACCATTGACGAGCTGCCCTCAGGCTCTGTGCCGGTGGAATGCGCTTTTATCAATGCTGCTTTTTGGATGATTCCCTCCGCAGTATTGCAAACTGTGGGTGGTTTTTCTCCCTTGTTTTGGCACTACGGGGAAGATAAGGATTACATCAACCGCTTGAAATATCATGGGTATTCGGTGGGATATTCGCCTTCGGTATTCGGCTTTCACGATAGAGAATGCCGGACAGCAATGTCCCGAAAAATGCTCTTTCACACCGGGAAAGCCTATTTGCTATCGGAATATGCCAACATCAACTATTCTTTTCCGCAAGCATTGGGTTACGGAGTATTGGCAGGAATACAAAAAGCCTTGCAATCTGCGGCTCACGGAAAGCTGAAGGATTCGGGAAAATACATTTCCATCGCGATTGATTTGCTGAGGCAAACCCCCGAAGTGCGTAAAGTCAGACGTGAAACCCGTCATAAAAAAGCCAATTACATACAATAATTATGACTCACGCCCCCGTCCTGTTATTTGTTTACAATCGTCCGGCACATGCTATGCAAGCCATAGCTTCCTTGCAACAAAACACATTGGCTGCTCAAAGCTCGCTCTTTATTTATTCTGATGCAGCTAAAGACGAGGAAAGCCGTGCGTCGGTGGAGGAAACGCGAAGGTTTATCCGCACCGTTACCGGCTTTGAATCCGTAACAATCATCGAACGGGAAAAGAATTGGGGATTAGCCGGAAGCATCATTGACGGAGTAACCGCGCAAGTAAACCGTTTCGGAAGGGTTATCGTATTGGAAGACGACCTTATCGTAGCTCCGCACTTCCTGCAATTCATGAATGATGCGCTGGAGGTGTATAAAGACGAGCCGAAAGTGGGGCATATTCAGGCATGTGACTTTACTCAAGACCCCAGCCTACCCGATACCTTTCTTATCAAATGGACCGGCAGTTGGGGATGGGCAACGTGGGACAGGGCGTGGAAGCATTTCAACCCTAACGGGAAGGCTCTTTTGGAAGAATTGGAAGCAAGAAAGCTCACCCGCACATTCGATTTCAACGGTGCATATCGTTTTACCCGCATGTTACGCCGGCAAGTAGAAGGCAAAAACAGCTCTTGGGCTATCCGCTGGAACGCAAGCCTGTTTGTGAAAGACGTACTCTCGCTCAATGCCGGACGGTCATTCGTTCAAAACACTGGCTTCGACGGAAGCGGAACAAACTGTGGAAACGATGGGTTGTACGCTTCCCGCTTATGTATGGAAAGGCTACCCGTTGAGAGAATCAGCCCCTTAACCGAAAATCTTGCGGCGCGACATGCTTTTGAAACCTACTACCGGCGAACCAATTCATTTACAGCAAAGGTTATCCGCCGCATCAAACATTATTTGAACAGCCCCGTCTGATTCCAACCGGCAGCCGTGTACCAAGCATAGAGACTATAAAAGGCATTTGTAGACGTAGCGCTTTTTTTCGGTATGTACGTCGAAAGTCCTGCGGCTCCTTCCATAGAGAACATGCCGCCATAGGCGGAATAGTTCTTCTCCGTAGTTTCAAAATAAACAACGGCATCTTCGTACGCTCCCTGCCAAGCCGCATAATCCGCATTGCCCTCCGTCAGCGAGCCAATAAGACCATCCATGTCGTAATAATAGGATGGCGACCTTAGCTGGTCATAACACATGATCCCGGAAGCATCAATCGCCGTAGAACTGCCCAGATAGCGGGTAAACAAGTCGTTCGTAACTTCTGCCAACGGTTCCAATCCGTCACTTTTCACTACTGAAACGGAAACCCCTCCCGTCCAATTGTCGTTGGCATTGTTTTTCCCCCCATTGTATTTAGCAGCATAATACTCATAATAACTTTGGGCAACATCCACCGCCACCGTACTCTTATCGGCAAACAGCGCTTTCACAGTATTTTGGTAAGGGGCGCCGGGTCCGGGAATTTCCATAGGCGAACCGATAAAATAGTCGCTGCAATCCCGCAACTCATAAAGAACCTCCACAGATTGCATGAAGCAAGCATCAAAAAGAATAAAATCGAAATGATACTCTTTCAGCACCTCGTACAAATCAGAGATATTCATCTTAGCGCTGCCGTCCTGCCCAAAAGAGCGGGAAGTAACTTTTGAAGGAGCAGGCAGCCACCCCTCGCCGTGAGACCAAAGCACCAAACCATACCCTCCGGCGGGAAAATCGGTAAACACCTGTGAAAACACTTCTTTCATCACCTTCACATCTACCGAATTTTGACTTATGTATGTACATATCACCTCCTCCTGCACCCCCGCGCCTGTTTCATCTTTCACCAAACGAACCAATCGAGGATCGCCTTTCTGGTTGTCTACATAAACAATCAAATTGTCCGCCTCATCCTCCATTTCCAGTACTCCTTCCATCATTTCCTCCATATCCTTTTCCGAAAAAGGAGAAAGGCTGTTGTCGGCAGCCAAGTAAGCCAACACCGTACGCCCCAGTAAAGGCGGTTCAGGCTCAGGCGGCTCAGGCAAAGGCTCATCCCTGCCATCCACACAAGAGTTGAATACCGCCAACAGGCACAAAAATCTAACTATCTTCATTGCTTTCATACCACAAAGCTACGAAAAAAATATAAAACCCATAATGTATCTTTTTAAGAAAGAATACATTAATCTCTCTTTCCAATAAGGCAGGGAAGCCCTCAGGGCGGAGTGACAGGTGAACTAATTTAGGAGGACCATGCGGCGGCATACCGGAATTATGCACGCTCCATATCGCCGTAAGGAGCGTGCATAATTCCCGTTTGATTATATACCAAACACGGGAATACAAATCTCAACCCACTTAAAAAGGAAACAATAGCGGCAATACAAATAGCATCACAATCCCCATTAGCATTTGCAGCGGCAATCCTACCTTTACATAATCCGTAAACGTATATCGCCCTGCCGCCATTACCAAGGCATTGGGGGGCGTGGAGAAAGGCGAAGCGAAACACATACTGGCTCCCACCGTTACGGCAAACAGAAACGGGTACGGGCTGTGTCCAAGCTGTATGGCGGAATGCAATGCTATCGGCGCCAACAGCACGGCGGTAGCCGTATTACTGATAAACATTGTCATCAGTGAGGTGGTGAAGTAAATACCTGCCAGCAACATATACGGTCCATAACTTCCCAACCCATTGACCAATGCTTGCGACACAATCGCTGACGCTCCCGTCTTTTCCAATGCCAACGACATGGGGAGCATGGCTGCTATGAGGACGATGCTCTCCCAATTAATGGTTTTGTAAGCCTCTTCCACATTGCGAAGGCAACCGGTAAGCACCATCAACAAAGCGGCAACGACAACCGCCGTTACCGGAGCCACGGGAATGAAATCGAACATCATGGTGAATACCATTCCCAGCATGATGAGGGCGGCAATGGGCGCTTTGTGCGTCAAGGTAACTTTAGCCGCTTCGGCTAAAGGTTGCCCCAACACTACCCATTCCGATTGATCTTCGTTTAAGCGGGCAATGTTTGCCCACATACCTTGCACCAGCAATAAATCGCTCACTTGTATTTTCTCGTCTTTCAAGTTTTGCAGAATGTACTTGCGTTTGCGTTGGATGCCCAGAATATTCACACTGTACTTTTCCCTAAATCCCGAATCTTTAACCGGTTGGTTAATCAATTTGGATGTAGGCATCAGAAGAATCTCCGCAATGCCAATCTCTTTGAATTCCAAAGAAGTATCGGGTGAGCCGGATCTTTCTTCGGATTTATGCGCATCTAACAAGTCGAGTTTACAGTCGTCCGTAAACGTTTGAATGTTTGCAAACTCACCCAGCACATACAGAATGTCCCCTTCCTGAATTACTGTTCCCGCTTGGGCTATTTGCTGATTAATCGTAGTTGTTTTAAAGAAATGCAGGGAGGAAGATGCCGATTTGCGGCGCACTTCTATAATACTGACGTCGTACTTTTGCGGGGTTTCGAGTTCCTGTATCATTTTTCCCGCAAGTGTAGAGGATTGATTCACTTGCACCCGGCAAAGATTGCGCGACAGTTGATACTCGCCCGCCAGTTCTTTCATGGATTTGTTCTTGACCTGTTTCTTCCCTCTGTTCTCACCTTTGGAGAGAAACAAACGGCTTAAAGGGATTAATACCACGATGCCTACTGCAATGCAGACCATCCCCACGGGAGTAAAACTAAAGAATGTCAAGGCTTTGTTCCCTGCTTCTACCAGCGTGTTTTGAATCACGAGGTTAGGCGGTGTGCCTATGAGCGTCATCATTCCCCCCATGCTGCTTGCAAAGGCAAGCGGCATTAGCAGGCGACTGATGTTAATACTCGTGCCCGCAGCCATACTTACTACAATGGGAAGCATTAAGGCTACCGTACCCGTATTACTTACAAAAGCCCCAATGAATGCGGTTACAAGCATGATGAGAATAAAGAGCTTTGATTCGCTGTCGCCTGCTAATTTCAGTATCTTGCTGCTAATCATTTTGGCAAGCCCCGTTTGGAAGATAGCTCCTCCCACAACAAACAGCCCCATCATCATGATAACCACCGAGTTGGAAAAGCCGGAAAGCCCCTCTTCGGGAGTCAGAATACCGAAAATCAGCAGCAGGATTAACGCACAAAGAGCCACCAAATCCGAACGCACTTTACCGCTCATAAAGAATGCAGCGGAAGCAACAAGAATCGCAATAGTCAGTATCATGCTTGTTTCCATATTTGTATATTTAGCTAAGGATTACATATCGAGCGTAAACTGAAAACAGGTTCCCTCCATTATTCCGGCAAATTCCCGTCTGTCGCTGTCTATTTCGTAAGGACCGGAAACGGCACAACGCTCCAATACGTCTAGTTGCACGTCCCTGCCCAAAATGATTCCCTTTTCTTTCAATTTATCTTCCACCGTCTTATGCGCCAATTCCGGGCGATTGTTGTTTTTACTAAGGTGGCAGAGCCAAATATGCCGGAGCGTATCAGTCATATTTTCCGACAGGAAACCGGCAGTATCCGTATTGCTCAAATGCCCCGTATTGGCGATGATTCTCTGCTTCAAAAGCGGGGGATATGCTCCCGTTTCAAGCATCCCTTCGTCGTAATTTGCTTCGATAATCAGGTAGTTTGCTTTCTGAATGTACCTGGCGGCAGTAGGAGTAATCTCTCCAAGATCACTCAGAAAAGAGAAGGTAATTCCTTCGACCTCCAAATGATACCCCACATTGTCCGTACCATCATGAGGAACATCAAAGGGGGTAATATAAAAATCTTCCAACTGCATGGTTTCTTCTTTCTCTATGTGCCGGACGGAAGCATACAGCTTTTGCGTCATGCCATAACTCTTATTCATTCCCTCGTGAATACGCACAGTGGTATATATCGGTATGTGCTGCCCCTCCCCCAAATGCCCTACCCCTTTTATGTGGTCGGAATGGTCGTGAGTAACAAAAACCGCGCGTATGGAATCCAGCGGAATGCCAATCCCTTTCAACCGCTTTTTAATTGTTCGGATACCGATACCGGCATCAATCAATATCCCGTATTTTCCCGTTCCTAAATAGTAGCAATTCCCACTGCTGCCACTGGCAAGACTTGCGAATATAATTTTCATTCCCCTCTTAACGTACTGCTTGCTAACAATTCCAATAAGTTCCCGATGACAATCCCCCCGTACCCTTCCGTCTTTTCTTTGGTCAACCAAGCCGTAGCGCATCCTAATGATTGCGCAGGAAGAATATCATTCTTCATGGAATCCCCCACCACCAGCATTTCTCCGGGGAGGAAACCGGAAGCCTCAATGGCTAACTGCCATAGCTTAGGGTCAGGCTTTCGGACACCGGCAACGGTAGAATCAATCGCATGAGTAATGTATGGAAGGAAGCCCGCTTCCCTTAAAACCGCTCTCAAATTCCCATAATAATTGGAAACAACGTTTACCTGATACTCTTTAGACAATTGAGCCAGAACTTCAGCACTTTCTTTATAACTCTCCCCCTCCTGTATCGTTTTCGTTACGCAGGAAGCAAAAAGCCAAGCCGTTTGCCTCCTCCCTTCTTCCAAAGCATCCGGCAGCAATCCCTTCTCTGCCAAATAATCAATCTCATGCCCACACTTACGCATTGTAGTTTCCAGCAAACCCGCGTCGGGAGGCATAATCGCGTATTCCAACTGCTGTTCCCCGTAAACATAAGCCTTCCAAAACATTTCTTTGGTTACCGGAATGCTTTGAGAGAAGTTCGCTTGCACCAAGTCCCACAAGAATGTAAACCAATGCGTACCGGGCAAATCAAGCGTACCCCCGTAATCGAAAGAAATAACTTTAATCATATTATTTCTTATTCCCTACCTTCATCAATGCCAAGCCGATAACAATCCAAAACAATTCCCGTACCCGCGTTATCAATGCCGTATAAACCCCGTAAGCCCCCGATAACGATAAACTGCCAACGGCTAAAGCAAATCCCCCTTCACGTCCGCCCAATTGCATGGGCATAAAAAAGAGCAAATTAGCAATCAAAGATGAGAATGCCGCAATCAAAATACAATTAAGAAAGCTCACATCGCTGGCGAGAACATTCAAAATGAGCCATACCTCCGCGCATGATGCGATGCGGGCGGCATACTCCAGCGATAAAGCCCCGTAAAACGTCCTCTTCCTCTTCTGGTGAAGCAGGGAGATTTGTGTATCTATCGTTTCCAATTGCTTTTTATATTTCTCGGCAAAGCCGGCGGCGTGCCTCTTCAAGAGAGGAATGTGGCTACCCAAACGTATTAATGCTACCGCCATTCCATTGCGATACCCTTTGATAAAGACCATAACGCACAAAAGGCAGAACAAAGCGACAATCCCCAACACAGCAGCCATCACCCCATTCACCGGATACAGGCAGATAAACAACACAACGGAACTCAACCAGAAACAGAAATGAGAAAAGATGTGCATCATCACATAAAGGATAACGGAAGAGGTAGCGCGTTCTACACCTATATACGGAGACAGCTCCATGATACGGTAAGGCTCTCCCCCCATTAATCCTACGGGGGTTACATAGTTGAGCGCAAATCCCGAAACAGTGAATTTATATACCTTTGAAAAGGGTACATAGCTTTTTTTCCCATCACGGATGATGTGGTACCATGCCCACGTATTCAGCAGATAGATGCCCATCCAAAGAACAAGAATGAAAGGCAAATAGTAACCCGCACGCTTGAGGCTCTCCAAAAGTTCTTCATACTTTATGTCGAAAGAGAATATCATAATCAAAACAACTATGATACCAAATCCCAAGAAGATGTTGCGAAACTTACTCACGCCCGGGCTGTTGTTGCAGTTGTAAATAGAAACGGGCGCTCAGCGACTCGTGCTTATAAATCATATACGCCAGCAAAGCATTGAGTACTGTAAGCTCAAAAACGAAATAAATCCACGGATGCCCAATGAACAGACCGGTAAATAGAACGATTATCCGAATGTTAAACGATAGTATATTGGTATATTTCATTAAAGGCTTGCTCCCTTTACAGAACTCGTTAGCCACTATTTGGGGCGCTTCCTCACCGTAACATTCGCGCATAAAGGTGAAGAAACACTGGAACTTAGGGCAAAGCTGCTCTTGGGAAGCTGTATAACTCCCATAAAAATAGTTGTACAGCTTCTCTATGATATGCCCTCTCCAAGGTAGAGAACGGAACAATTCATACAGTTGTGCGGAACGGTTAAGTTCGCTGCCCGATTTTCCCTTGAGGAAAAAGAGGTGTACGTTTCTATAATAGTCCGCCATGGCAGCCTGCCTGCTATGGCAAAATCCGGCAATCGCCGCTAGTATCCATATCCAGTACGACCACTCGGAATAAAGACGCAAACAGATAAAGAAATAGATAGAGTAGAACCAAAGATCGCCTGCAATCCCGTCAAGCGCACGCCCAATGCCGGACTGTTTACCCGTCATACGCGCCAGTTGTCCGTCGGCACTATCATACATATTCGCCCATACCAGCAGAAGCATACCGATGATATTGTAATAAATATCATTGAAATAGAACATGACGCCGGCAGTAACCCCCAAAAAGATAGAAGCCACCGTTACCACGTTCGGCGCAATACCGAATCTATTAAACAGCAATGCCCAATAATAACCCACAGGGCGATAAAAGATAAGGTCAATGGTCTCTTCCGTATCCATTGACTTTAGCGTAGATTGCAGCGATGGCTTTTGTTTCTCATTCATATCGTTGTGTTTGTATGGTTTTTATTATTGCAGAAACAATGGCTTTGCTCGCTTCTGTGCGGCAAGGGGCAAAGCTCGGCCAATCATTGAAATCAATGATGCGGACGATGCCATCGGGTGAAACAATGCAATCTCCTCCATAAACAATCAGGCTCAACATACCGGCAACCGCTTCGCATGTTTCTTTCAACGATTCTTCGGAAAAGGAGATGCCCTCCGGTTTACCGTTAATCGCTTCATGCCCGAATTTACTGTGCTTTTGGTTGTATGGGTAAAACCAATGAAAGAAATCAGTGCCCGCTACTCCATAGAACTTTACCAAATCACCTTCCAGATGTTCATTGATCACCACCTTTCGGATGTTTCGCAAAGCGTATTCAGCCATTACCTCTTTCAGATACTTCGCCTCGCGCACATAAGTAACGTCTTCCCTATGAATGGCATGAAAGTCTCCACGCTTTACCCAGCAAGAAGTTACTATCTTGCCGGAGGGAAATACGGAAACTGCTTCGTCAACATTGACTATCAAACTGTCTGGGTGAGGGACGCCGTGTTGCAAAAGTAAAGTCGTCATTCGCTCGCGGGTACAATTCTCTATCCCTCGTCCGGAGTTAATGGCTACGCCACCTTCGTCCTCGAACCGTTGCAACCGGCGAACAGCCTGTTCACTGCGGAGCATCGTGAAAACAGCCCTCTCTTGCAGAGGGCTAATCAGAAATTCCTGTTCCGTATATACATTAACCCTGAATCCGGCTTCTTGCAGCAAACGGATTACCGCCGAAAAGATGGCGGCATCATTCCCTATGTGATTGGGAGAAAAGAGAGTATTGCGCGGTATGCCGGCTATGGTTAACTGTTTCATATAATTCCCTTTAAATCCGTTACCTCTCTATCGTTTCTTCTCATATCAACCTAATAAAATCTTCGGCTTTCCGAATATCCGATTCATGGTCAACATCTATAATTTTGGAAAAAGGGTAAGCCTTCATCAGCAGCCCCGAACTAATCATCAACCGTTGGAAATTGCGCATACGCGAAAGCCCTTCCCTCATGGCTTGCCGGAAGAGGGAAAGCGCTTGTTCATTCAATCCGTATATTCCTCCTGAAACGTAACGAATACTGGGCGTGGCTTCATCAAAGAATCCGGTTATACGCAAATCGGAGTCTGTCTTTACATACAAAGGCTTTTCATCGTCAATGTAATCTGTTACTGGCATCAAAGCATCGTTTTCTTTATCTTCTTTGAAAGCACGGATATAGGACGAAAATTCCCTTTCGGTGAAGATCGTATCTACCGTAGTTAAACAAAACTTTCCTCCTTGCAAGAAAGGGGAAAGTTCGTAAAAGCTATGGAGCGAGTCCGGAGTAGTTTTAATGACAACATTCAAAGGAACCGGCAACTTGACCTGTTGTAAGAACTGGTGTACGTCCGTCATCTCCTCGTTCGTAATAACACTGACAGTCTCTGCGTCGTTTTCTAAAAAGATGCGGAAAAGCCGCTCTATCATTACTTCCCCGTTAATACGGAGCAAAGGTTTGGATACTCCCACTCCTTCAGTTACTAAACGGGAACCTTGACCGGCTGCAATAACGGCGAATTTCATTTAATTAATCCAGGTAATCTATCGTCTCCTCCCCGATCATCTTCCGCAGTGTGTTCTTGAGCTTGGTGTATTGGATAAAGAGGTCGTGTTCGGGAACGTGTTCAAAGTCGTGCATCGGGCTTTTGAAATAGAACGACAGCCAGTCTTGAATCCCACTGAAGCCTGCTCTCTGTGCCAAATCGGTAAATAAGATCAGGTCAAGTACCAGCGGAGCAGCCAAAATGGAATCACGGCAAAGAAAATCCACCTTCAACTGCATCGGGTAGCCCATCCAGCCCACAATATCAATATTATCCCATCCTTCTTTATTGTCTTTGCGGGGAGGATAGTAATTGATGCGTACTTTATGGTAGATATTGCCATACAAATCGGGATACAATTCGGGTTGGAGAATAGTATCAATCACTGAAAGCTTACTAACCTCTTTTGTTTTGAAAGAATCAGGATCATCAAGCACTTCCCCGTCACGGTTTCCGAGTATATTGGTGGAGAACCATCCGCTAAGCCCCAGCATACGTGTCTTCAACATGGGAGCGAGAACCGTTTTCAGCATCGTTTGTCCGGTCTTGAAATCTTTCCCGCAGATAGGCACGTTTTGTTTGGCAGAGAACTCCCACATAGCCGGTGTGTCCACACAAAGGTTGGGAGCGCCCATAATAAACGGTGCGCCTTCCGCAACGGCAGCGTAGGCATAGCACATACTCGGTGAGATTTTATCCGCTACATTATCTTTCATTGCCTTTTCCAAAGCAGCCAATGATTGATGCTCTTCGCAAAGCGGTATATAGGTTTCCGTACTGGCAGACCAGATAACAACTATCCTGTCACAACCATTAACGGCTTTGAAATCGCGAATATCCTTACGGAGAGCCTCTACCAATTCCCAACGGGTAGCAGTTTTCTTTATGTGCGTCCCATTGAGGCGTTTCACCCAATTCTGGTCAAAAGCACCTGGCATCGGTTTGATAGCCTCCAACTCATCTTTCACCAAATCCAAATCTCTTTGTTCCAATACTTCGGCGTGGCAGGCGGCTTCGTAAACATTCTCAGGAAAAATATCCCACCCACCGAATACAATATCATTTAAACTCGCCAAAGGAACAACGTCTTTTATTTTAGGGAAATTATTCTCGTTTCTCTTTCCTAAACGAATGGTCGCCAATTGAGTGATAGAGCCAATCGGTTTTGCCTTACCTTTGCGGGCAGCCAATGTTCCAACAACAAACGTTGAAGCAACCGCCCCTCCCAATCCTACTACCAAAGCTCCCAGCTTACCTTTAGCCGGTTTAATTTCTTGTCTCATTGTTTCCAAAATTTTAATTAATAGTTAAGCGCAAAAATAAGATATTATTAAGACAGGATAGGAACTTCTATCTTGTTTATTGGTTAATTAGATATTTTTTTATTTATATTAACAGTAGAAAGAAGTGTGTTTTTCACTTTCAATCGGGTTTACTCGTGCCTCGCAAAAAATGGTGGTGATTTAAAAAATATGCTGCTGTAAGTTTTTGGCAATCAGGTTATAAGTGATTATTTTTGCATATGAAACTCACAATACCCCTCCATTGCCCCAATTGCCAAAGCCCTCAAATAAAGAAAAACGGTAGGAAATCCTCCGGCAAACAGAATTATCTTTGTAAAGCTTGTTTTCGCCAATTTATCGGCGATCATGCACTCACTTCTAAACCTGAGTTTTCGTCGAACTCAGGTTACACAGTCAAAACCCAGGAACAGCCGTTCCCGCCGCCGGATGGAGATACCTCAGCCGAAAGCAAAGCAGGAGCGGAAATCCTCAAAAAAAGAAGATGACCGTGCGCCGCTGGACTGGCGGGAAGAACTGATACTGGAATCCCGCAAAAAAGAGCAGGGAACAGGAAACTAAAGCCGAATCATCCGTGTATCCGGTCGCCGATGCCCGGAGGGAGGAACAACTGGAAAATCTGAAAAGGGAAATGGAGCGGGAAGAACGAACAAAGCCCGTTCCATTTGTCTTGCCGGAGCAGGGACTACCCAAGCATTATAAAGAAGGGACGCTGGTAACAAACGCCGACAATCGCATCGGCTACCTGCGTGATTTGAACGGTTTTCGTCCCCTGTTTCACCCGTTGGAACTTTCACCCCAACAACAAAAACGGGCGTCGCTCTACATCGAAATCCGCGATACCTATCATCACCTCTACCTGAACGAAACCGACACACTCAAGGAAAACTCTGCTTTGCGGCAAATGCTTAATCGCCTCTATGACGACTTCACGGATAAATTCGGCAACCTGAACGATCCGAAAAACCTTGACCTGATTAAAATGGACGCCGGTGGGCGGGAAATACTTTCACTGGAGCGTTACCGCGAGGATAAGTCGGTAAAGGCGGATATTTTCGAGCGTCCGGTGGCTTTCAATACCCGCGAGATTACCCACGCCGACAACGCCCGCGATGCGCTGGCCGCCTCGCTCAACAAACACGGAACGGTCGATTTGGAATACATGGCATCCCTTACTGGAGGGACGGCAGAGGACTTGTTATCGGAATTGAAAGGCAAAGTTTATTTCAATCCATTGATCGGCGGCTACGAGATAGCCGACAAATTCATCGCCGGTAATGTCATATCCAAAGCGGACGAGGTGCAGAAATTTATCGGTAGCCATCCCGACCATGAGGCTGCTAAAGAATCGCTGGACGCCTTGCGTGAAGCCACTCCAAAGCCTATTGCCTTTGACGATTTGGATTTCAATTTCGGCGAACGCTGGATACCTACGGGCATCTATGCCGCCTATGCTTCGTACCTCTTTGAAACGGACGTAAAGGTAACATACGCCTCCAGCCGAGATGAGTTCAGCATCGCCGCATCGGAGAAGAACGCCAAAATCTGGGATCAGTACGCCGTGCGCAGCGAAAACCGCTTGTTCGACGGGCTTGCCTTGATGCGTCACGCCATGCACGACACTACACCCGATATTACCAAAACGGTCAGGGTGGGCGAACGCGAGGTCAAAGTACCCGACGGGCAGGCGATACAGTTGGCTAATAGTAAGATTGACGAGATGCGCGGCGGTTTTTCCAACTGGCTGCGCGAACAGTCGCCGGAGTTCAAAGACCGGTTGGCTGACCTGTACAACCGGACGTTCAACTGTTTCGTGCGACCGGAATATGACGGCAGCCTTC